>Ga0182027_10000656_pt1 | contig 59144 bp, 59 predicted proteins | sample 712E1DmetaG_FD_121300 | JGI IMG/M metagenome (GOLD analysis project Ga0182027, IMG submission 121300) | Permafrost microbial communities from Stordalen Mire, Sweden - 712E1D metaG (Illumina Assembly) | ecosystem: Environmental > Terrestrial > Soil > Wetlands > Permafrost | place: Sweden...
TATCGTCCGGCAGGGGCGCATTAATGGTGGTTTTCTCACCGGACTGCGGATGATAAAACGTCATGCTACGGCAATGCAGGGCCTGACGTTTAAATTCAAGAGGAAAATCGCCGCGGCAATCAATCAGGCGCGCCCGAGGCGCTGATCCTTCAAAAATCCTACGGCAGGGGCTCGACAGGGGCCTTGGCGGATTTTTTCAGCAGATAATAGCTTTTCAGAACGCGAGTGTAATAACTCATCGGCAACGGCGTTTGGGTCGACAGGTATTCCTGAATCACTCCCGGACCCTGATTGTACGCCATCAGCCCGAGTTTGAAACTGTGGAATTGTGCGATGAGTTGCGTCAGGTATGCCACGCCGAGCGCCAGGTTGACTTCCGGTTTGAAAAGGTCGTGTATGGTATTGACCGAGATACCGAGGTTTCTTCCGATGATTTGGGCGGTCTCGAATTTGAGCTGCATGAGCCCGAACGCGCCGCTGTAATCACCGTTTTTGTACTGGCCCCTTGCCTTGGAGCTGAACAGGCTTTCCACGTGAATGACCGCAAGCAGAAGAAACGGATCGTAGCCGTAGGTCGTGCTGCTTTCGTACACCAGGCCGGCAAGCTGTGCGCAGGTGGATGCCGGCACCAGGCCGCTCTTGAATGACGCCAGCGCTTCGGCGATGACCAGTTTTCCGGACAATTCGAATTTTTCTTTTGTCAAGGTCAGGCTGTCGTTTTTCAGGGACAGTATCATCTTGTCGTTTCCATGTATCCTCGTTTCGTCAAACAGGATGAAGAAGGTGAGCGAAAACAACACCAGCAGGGTGATTGACACGACGATGATACCCAGAAACTCGGATATCCAGATCTTGCTGCCATGGACCAGAAGTCCAAAGCGGAATGCCTGGATCGTGTGGCTTGTGCTCATGGGGAGTTTTTTTGCTGCGGCGGAACGTCTTTGATGATTCCGAGCTGTTCGAGCGGCCGCATGCGCTCCCGCAGTGTCTTGAGTTCCACCACCGCGGTGCGTTTCCACCCGGTCACGGAACGAATTTCGACTTCCTGCTGCCGTATACGTTGGTTCTGGAGGTGAATGATGAAAAAAAGCGTCAGAATCCAGCCTGAGAGTGACACCAAAAGCGCGATCGCGATCGGCCTCGAAAGCCTGATGCCTGTTTTTCTCGTCAGGACTCTGCTTCTCCGTTTCAGGTTTGAAAACAGACCGCCTGTCGGCAAGGACGGGGCATCGGGATAGATGGAAAAAAGGCTTTTGACCGGCGCAAAAATCTTGGTCACGGTTTCATTCTTGAAAATGAACAGGATGTCTCCGCCTTTTCCGCGCACCAGGTTGAGCAGCGTGAGGAACATCTGCGGCACCGTTTCGTCGATGTCGGTCACGTTCTCCATGTCAATGACGATTTTCTTGTTCCCGTCCTCGATGAGACTCGCGATTTTCTCCTTCATTCCCGGCGCCTGTTCGGCGTGAAACGGGCCGGACAAGAACAGCCAAATCGCCTTGTCCCTGGTTTCGATCGTTATGTCAAGCGCCTCAGATCTCATCGGTCCTCTTTTCATTCAGCGCCTGCCGCTTGAACTGCAGCTTTCCCATGCAGCCCCACACGCCGCTTCCGTCAAGAGAGACGGGCGCGCTCAGCACGATGGTAACTCCTTCGCGCGGTACTCCGTCCTCGCTGAGGGCCACGGCGGGAAAACACCACAGGTCCAGGGGCTTTTGCAGGGTGCACATGATACGGACGCCGCACGCCGGGTCTGCAAGGTGCCATTCGGAAACCTGGGGAAGCGAAACGGGCTGTCCGCCCAGTCCCGCGAGTTTTTCCTTTTTGACAAGAAGGAACGCCGTGTTGTCCGCAATGCCGGGTAAAGAAAACGTTATTTCAACGGCAAGCCTGAACGAATACGACGTGAGTGAATGGTTCGACAACTGGTAGACAAAGGAGAGCGTGGGATTTTCCTTTTCCAGCCCGAGCACTTTTTCCATGGACAGCGGGCACGTCTTCTCGCCCTGAACCACCGATCCCTGGCGGTTGAGCGCCACCTTGATGCCCGAGTCGGTCTTCTTGATTTTGTATTCAAAGCCGCCGCCCACAAAGTCCCCGAGCTCGGTAAAGCGCCTGGCCCTAAACTCCTCGGCCGTTGTGTCGTTTGGGATGCAGTGGTCGATGAAGGCGGTATGCGACAGCCCGGGTTCGATCACCATGGGAAGCGCATGGCGCGACGGGTTGTACCCGGCGCACACGTTGCACCGCCGGCGGCGCACGTCGAGCTCGAACACGTGGCCGCCGTTCTTGTGGTCCACGTACACGGCAAGGTTCTTGTTTGTCATGATGATGCTCTTGCCGCCGTTGCGCAGGAAATCGGCGATACGGATTTGTCCGCCCGACGTGTCGTCGCGCTCCCGCAGCTCGTGCTCGATGTCGATGAGCCGTTCGTAGCACCACATCCGGTCCTTGAGAAGCGTGAAACCGTTTGATTTAGCCGGGATGTATCGGTTGACGTCCTGGACAAAGAAGAGTGTCTTCTTGAACGGCTCGTGATGGCGCGACTCCTTACGCGACGAGATATTGTCGGCGACGTCCATCATCTTGCGTTGGATGATGCCGACCTGGTCGTACGAGTGGAGAGAATTGAGGAAATTCGGCTCCGTATCGGTGTCGTCCCGTTTGAACACGATGCTTTGCGGGATGTACTGGAGTCCGAGCGGCGGGTTCGATGACAAAAACTCGGTGAACCGGATCGGCTGATACGACAAAAGCAGCTTGTCCAACATGCGCACCGCCTCCTTCAGGCCCGCTGCCGCGCCGCCCTGCGGCAATCCCTCGGGCGTGTCCCTGGCTATGATAGGGCAGAGGAAGTCGATGCACAGGAGTTTTACCGGAGGATAACTATTGGTGTCGAGCGCAAATTGCTGTTCGATCCAGGGTTCCATTGCGCCGGCAAATGCCGGGGACACGGCCGAATGAACGGGAAACAGAACGGTCGACGATCCGGCAAATTCGGTGACCCAATAGCCCAGCCTCGTCCTGTATTGAGGCGCCAAAAGGGCCCTCGAAAGCACGGCGTATTGGATCGTCGCCTCACGAAGGGTATCGATATACGACGGTTCCCAGTTGGAAAAGGCGGGGACGAATCCGGACGGACGGGAACCGGAATACTCCACAAAGGCGTTTATGCCGGACTTGAGGTTTTCCCTGACCAGCCACTGCGGCGAAAAGCTCAGGAACGGTTCGGTATACCCTGTTGTCAACCACTCGATCGATCCTTTTTTGTGCATTTCCCGGAGGGCAAGCAAAAGCATCGGGTCTATGGCTTCCAGGAAATACCCGGGCATCACGATATTGAACCGCAGGTTCTGATGCGCAGTGCCGATGTCGAGCACGGTTTGGGCAAATATATTGACCGCTTCCCTGAAATCGGCCCGGGGGACCAGGGAATTTTTAAAGGGATGGATCAGGAATGCGATTGCGTGGCGCTTCATTGCTCATAAAGTATATAATGCTCGCGGTACCGAGGCAAGCAGCTCAGCGGAGCGTCAGCGGTTGCTCCATTGAACCTCAATGAATACTTCGCTTAACGTCAGCGAATGCTCCACTGAATGCCATCAGTGAAGCACGAAAACAATGAGAATGTAGAGGAACCACAATAACGCAACCATTCCCAGGCACAGGACAAAAGGATTGAGGTACCAGTCTGTCGGAAGCGTACTCAGCCAGCCCGGGAGCAGCGCGGATTTCTGTTTCTTCAGAAAGATTTCGCCGTGAAGCGGCGGTTCCTCGTCATCAATTGCGGCCAGGCCCTGCCGTAGGTCCTCGATGTCGCTGACGAGGCCTGCGCTTTCGGGAAATTTCTGCACAAGGCGCTCGACATCGTCGCTTTTTCCCTGCAGAACGGATTCTATCAATTCCTGTTCATCCTGCATCTTTGTCGACTGCGGATCCATTGTTTCTGCTCCTTGCATATTTTTCCCTGAGCGTTTTCATTGCCCTGCACACCTTGACTCTGACATTTGCTTCGGACATTTCGGTGATGGTCCCGATTTCCGAATAAGAATATCCGGCCTTCAGATGCAGATAAAGGATGCATCGCTCGGTTTCAGAACATTCGGACAAAATATCCCAGAAAATTCCATCATGAATTTCGTCTCCAGCTGCACGGAGATGGCCCTCATACCGCTCTTTGAAGCTCCGCAGTCTCGCGCTGTGCCGGAATGAATCATAACAGGCGTTTCGTGCAGTGGTGAACAGCCACTTGTTCCGGTCCTCAAAGCCCTGCGGGAGCGAATCGCTTTTCCATGCGCGAATGAAAACAGTTTGTAGAATGTCCCTTGCTGTGTCGGCGTCCCGTGTCATCCAGAGAATGAAATTGTAAAGGCCCTTGGAATGTGCATCATAAAGGGCTTTGAATGCGTTGTTATCCACAAAAGCCTTTGCTCCAAAGATATCAGGACACGAACGCTCCAAAAGAAAATAGATGTTGTGGAGCCCTGGGGCATTTCATACTCTATGATACAACGATATAAACCTTTGGAATGTTACAAGAATTCAGACGGGCGACCGCGACGATCGCCCGTCTGAGCACGAGGATAACCTTCAGAAAATCAGTACTTTGTGTCTGCGAATTCGACCCATCCGCCGGCTTTGACCAGCGCCTCGTCGAACAGTGCAAGTTTGAATGCAACAGACCTGCTCGTGCCGTTTCCCCACGAAAAGATAAGCGTTTTCTGGGGAAAATCAATGTCGCAGATTGTCGAGGCCTTGTCGCAGGATGAAAAGAGACTGTCGACGTCGGCCTTCGGCAGCTCAATTGCGAGCATGCCGCAGTTGAACATATTCTGCCTGAAGATCCGGGCAAAACTTTCAGCCACGACCACGGTGATGCCATTGACTTCGAAAGCCCAAGGCGCATGCTCGCGAGAAGACCCGCACCCGAAATTCGCGCGAGACACCACAACGAGTCCCTTTTTCAACGAGTCCCCTTTTGGGTCAAAACCGGAAAGTTTCAGGTCCTCCAGGAGATGAGGGCCAAGAGCATCCTTGGTGACTTCGGTAAGATATTTAGCCGGTATGATCTCGTCCGTGTTTATGTCCGATCTGTCCAGAAACAGTACAGGGCCGCCGAATGTTTTCATTGTCAAATCCTTCCTTTCATGTATTCCCGCGGGTCGGCAAGCCGGCCTGCTATCCCGCTTGCCGCGGCGCTGGCCGGGCTCATCAGGTGGACCATGCCGCCCTTGCCCATGCGGCCGTAAAAGTTTCTGTTTGTCGTTGACGCGCATACTTCGCCCTCTGCCAAAACGCCGTTGGACATTCCAAGGCACGCGCCGCAGGTCGGGTTGGTCACGCAATACCCCGCGTCCATGAAGATCTTGATAATGCCCTCTTTCATCGCGTCCTCGAATACCTTGGGCGTGGCCGGGCTCACGATGCCGCGCACGCCTTTGGCAAGAGTCGTTCCTTTGATGATTGCCGCTGCGATGCGAAGGTCGGACAGCCTTCCGTTGGTGCATGAGCCGATGTAAATCTGATCGACTTTGACATGAGAAAGTTCCCTGATCTTTTTCACCTGGTCGGGCTTGTAATCCACGGTCGACAGCGGCTCGAGTCCGCTCACGTCGATGGTCACCTGTTTTTCATACACCGCATCCCCGTCGGAATGCCATTTCCTGAAATCAACAAGCGCCGCTGCTTTGTCATTCTTGTACTGGTCTTTGATGAATGGCCACAGAAAGTCAACGGTCTGGCTGTCCGGCATGCACACGCCGCTGGTTCCGCCCGCTTCGATCGCCATGTTGCACACGGTCATTCGTTCATCCATGGACATTGCCGTGATGACGTCGCCGTGAAACTCCACGACCCAGTCTGTCGCGCCATTGACAGTCAGGACCCGGATGATTTCAAGGATCACGTCCTTGGCAAAGACGCCCTTGGGCATCGCGCCTGTCACGTTGATCTTGATGGTCTTCGGCAGACGGAACGCGCAGACGCCCTTAAGTATGCCGACTTCGAGGTCCGTGGTGCCCACGCCTGCGGCAAAAGCGCCGAACGCCCCATGCGTGCACGTGTGGCTGTCGCCCATCACAACAGTGTAGCCCGGCCTGATAAATCCCTTTTCCGGAAACAGCGCATGGCATACGCCGTTTTGTCCAATGTCGAAAAAGTCCTTTATCCCATGCCGCGATGCCCAGTCGCGCAGCATCTTTGCCTGGGTCGCGCTTTTGCTGTCTTTCGGCGGCGTCACGTGGTCAATCACTGCCTTGATTTTCGTTGGATCGAACACACGGTCTTTTCCCCGCGTTACAAGGTCTGCGATGGCCATGGGCGTCGTGATCTCATGACACATCACCACATCGAGAGCCAGGACCTTTGTCCCGGGAAACGGCTCATCCTTGACATGAGCGTCAAAGATTTTTTCTGTTATTGTCTTTCCCATATGATTTGCCCTTTCTTTAGTGGAGTTAGGTGGACCTCACCCTTCCAAATAATCCCTGTGAGGAGGCAAGGCGTTCCATACCGCTCTAAACGTCGTTGTTCCCGTATTTACTAGTTTATGGGGCAGATGCGAGTTGTAAGAAACGCTATCCCCTTCAGACAATTCGAATTCCGTTGCGTTCACGACAAGCGTGGCGTTTCCTTCAAGCACATACCCCATTTCGACTCCTTCATGGCCGTTGTCCGATACCCCGGCCTGCTTTCCCGGCGCTATCTCGACGAGCAGCAATTCCGCCGGATGAGACGCGTCCGCGCTCCGGCTGAGCTGCTCGAACCGGACTCCTTTTGCAGAGGTGAACAGCCGTCTACCCCTGCGGAGAATCCGGAGCGGCGGTTCAGGCGAAATCCTTCTGAACAGATCCGCTACATCCAGGTCGAGCGCGACGCAAACGGCAACCAGTGTGTCTATCGAAGGCGAAACTGCTCCGCGTTCGATCTGGGAAAGCATGCTGGTCGAGATACCGGCCTTGGTTGCGACTTCTCCCTGGTTCTTGTTGATCTTCTCCCGGAAAAGGCGCAGGATTTTGCCGATTTCCGGAAGGACTGATTGCAGTAATGCTTCATTCATTACAGTAATTATAAAACAAAGCAGAGAAAAAAGCAAGCAAATCTTTGTGGATCGGCGCTGATATTATTTTCGTACAATGCGACAGTGGCTGTGCGCAGCGGCTGTCTTGTTAGAAGGAGACAAACTATTATGGAAAACATGGGACCTGAAAATTTTCCAATCGACGACGATACAAAGAACGCGATAAACATTGAGGATATCGACAATCTCAAGAAGCTCACGGATACGCGGTGGATAGAAAAAGCCAGCGGCGATGTCGAGTCGCATATCAAGAACGATGAGAGCGCGCTCGAGGTCTTGGGCAAGAAACCCGGGACATACTACCGGGACATTATCTTTGCGCTCATCCAGATCCGGCTGCCGGAGGAGGAGGCGCAGCGCGACTGGCGCGAGATCCTCAAGCATAAGTTCCTGGTGAGCGAAAAGCTGGGTCGCAACGTGGGCATTCACGTCGCGACCCTCGACTATTACACCAATATCAAGCGCAAGATCATCAACCCCAAAATCGTTGACGCCCACGAATACGTCGACACCGCGAGCCGCTCCCTCATCGATGAGTTGACAAAAGCGTACAACCGCCATTTCTTCGACGAGGAATTCAAGCGGCTTTTCGCCGGCGCAAAATCGAGCGGCGACGCGTTTTCGCTCATCATGCTCGACCTCGACCATTTCAAGATTTATAACGACCTCAACGGCCACATCCTGGGAGACCTGGCGCTCATCGAAACGGTCAGGATCTTGCATGCGGTATGCAGCCCGGACGACACGGTTTCGCGATATGGCGGCGAAGAGTTTGCGATCCTGGTGCCGGCGCAACCCCTGAACCTGGCGCTCAAGACCGCCGAGAACATACGGAGCGCTATTTACGATTACCGGTTTGTCAACGAACAGCAGCTGCCGGCAAAGCGCCTCACCGCATCGCTTGGCGTTACGGCGTACCGGCCGGAAGTCCTCTCCGCGATCGCCATGACCGAGGAAGCGGACTCGGCGCTGTACCAGGCGAAAAATGCAGGGAGAAACCAGGTCAAGGCGTTTCTGACCAGCACTGGGCAAATCGCATGAAATGCCAGCCAATCACCGGCGCAACAAGGCTGGTCGCGATCCTCGGAAATCCCCTGGCGCACTCGCTGTCGCCCGCGATCCATAATCATGTGTATGCGTCGCTTGGTTTGCCGTTTGTCTATGTGCCGCTCGTGGTGGACAAAGAGAATCTCGGCAAAGCCATGCTCGGCCTGCGCGCGTGCTCGTTTGCGGGCGCCAACGTCACCATCCCGCACAAACAGGCGGTGCTGCCGTACTGCGATATCATTTCGGATCTGTCGCGGTTGACCGGCACGGTCAACACGCTCTCCATGAAAGACGGTCTTCTGCATGGCACGACCACGGATTGGGATGGTTTTTCCCGCGCCATGGCATGGATGAATTTCGACGTGCGCGGCAGCCGCATCGCGATCCTCGGAAACGGTGGAACAGCCCGCACCTTTGCCTTTGCACTTGCTGCGGGCAAAATCCCGGCTTCGCTGGTTATCATCGGCAGGGACGCGAAAAAAGTATCCGGGCTTGCCGCGGAAATAACGGAACGGACAGGCTTTGCCGTCCGCCATGACCTGTTCTCATCGCCCACGGTGCAAGCGACCCTTGCCGGGTCTTCCCTTTGTGTCAATTGCACGTCCGTCGGAATGTTCCCGAACGTATCCGCGTCTCCCCTTGACGAATCGCTTTTACACCCCGGCCTGACCGTATTCGACACGATTTACAATCCGGGCGAGACACTGCTGTGCGCGCGGGCGAGGAATGCCGGGTGTAAGGTGTCGGGAGGTTTACGAATGCTCGTGTTTCAGGCGCTCGCGTCATGCGCCTACTGGACCGGAAAAGCCATTCCGGAGGATATCATTTCTCTTGATGAATTGCAGGAGCTGGTCAAAGCTGAAAGCGCAAAAGGGGAATTGCCGGCATGAAATGGAGAATCAAGAAATCAAGGCTTGCCGGGACTATCGATATTCCCGCGTCAAAGTCACATACCATCAGGGCCATGCTGGTTGCGACGCTTGCAAACGGTACTTCGCATATTGCCAATGTCCTGACAACGGGTGATGGGGCTTCGGCGATTGGCGCGGCCGCAAGCATGGGAGCCCTGGTCTCGGTGTCGGGCCCCGAAGTCACGGTGCAGGGAATTGCCGGCACGTATGACCTGGGTTCAGATGATTTCAACATGGAGAATTCGGGCACAAGCACCAACCTGTTTGCTTCTGCCGCCGCGCTCGGGTCCCGCATGAGGAGGTTCGACGGCGATAGTTCCCTGCGAACCAGGCCGTTTAAACCAGTACTTGCCGCCCTGAAGAACTTGGGAGCGGAATACGCACTCATGAGCAATTCCAGCGATCTTCCCTTTACGATCAAGGGACCTATCAGAGGCGGACGGACCATGGTCGACGGGGTATCGTCACAGTTTGTTTCCAGTCTTCTGTTTGCCTGTCCCTCCGCAGCACAGGACACTGCAATCGACGTCGTAAATCTGCACGAACGGCCATACGTCGAAATGACGTTGCACTGGCTTGACAGGTTAGGAATACGGTGCGATGCGTCGCCCGACAGGACCGCCTTCAAGGTACGCGGCGGTCAACACTATCCGTCGATTGAATACACGGTGCCGGGAGATTTTTCATCAGCGACGTTTGCTGCCGTCGCAGCGCCGCTGACCGGGTCCGTCGTGACGCTCCGCGGGCTTGACTTTAGCGATCCGCAAGGCGACAAAGGCGTGTTCGATATTCTGGCACGCATGGGCGTCCTTGTGGACAAATCAGTGTCTGGGACCGTGGTCAACGGGACAAACAAGATTCAGGGTTGCGTGATAGATCTCAATGCCATGCCAGACAGTCTGCCTGCCTTGTCCGTGCTCGGCTGCATTGCGGATGGAGAAACCCGGATCACCAATGTCGCCCAGGCCCGCATCAAGGAGACCGACCGCATTGCGGTCATGACGCAGGAACTTGCAAAATTGGGGGCGGACGTTCGGGAAGAAACGGCCGGCATCCTCATACGGCCCCGCAGACTGGTCGGCGCACAGGTGAATGGCCACGGCGACCATCGTGTGGTCATGGCACTCGCGCTTGCCGGCATGGTGGCAGAGGGCGAGACAATCGTCGACACTGCTGAAGCAGCTTCCGTGACCTATCCGACATTCCTGGATGATTTCAAAAGGCTTGGGGCAGATATTGAGGAGATTCGATGATGGAAATCACGGTCAATCTTGGGGATCGCTCATACCCGATCATTCTTGTGCATGACGCTTCCAATGCTTTTCCCGCTGTGCTCAAGAAGCGATTTCCAAAAAGCAGGTTTGCCATTGTCACTAATACAACTTTGGCAATAGCCTATAAAGAAGTCCTGGCTGCCTGGGAAAGAGATCTTTCATTGGTGAAATTCGTCTTGCCTGACGGCGAACAGTATAAAAGTGTTGAAATATGGAATTCTGTTGTTGATTTTCTAATAAAATATGGATTAGACAGAAAATCGGTTGTTTGCGCTCTTGGCGGCGGCGTTGTCGGAGATATTGCAGGTTTTGCCGCTTCTACCTTTTTGCGCGGCGTTTCGCTTGTTCAGATTCCCACGACGCTACTTGCAATGGTTGATTCGAGCGTGGGTGGTAAGACAGGCGTTAACCACAGCTTTGGAAAGAACCTTATTGGAGCATTTCACCAACCGTCCATGGTCTGGCTCGACACCGGGTTTCTTTCCACCTTACCTGAACGGGAATTTACTGCAGGATATGCCGAGCTGTTCAAGTACGCGTTTATCGGCGGCCAGGAAATGTTCGATTTTGTTTTAGATCAGCACGAGCACATGTATCAAGAAAAGGATATGGCCGCATTGGTCGAAGGCATCAGGCGCTCCCTTGAAATAAAGGCGCGGATTGTCGAGGCGGACGAGCGTGAAGAACGAGGGACGCGGGCGTTTCTAAATTTCGGCCATACCTTTGCCCATGCCATTGAGCGGTTCTATAACTTCGACAAAGTCCTTCATGGGGAAGCAGTGTTGTTCGGCCTCAGGTGCGCCTGCGATCTCGGTATTCGCGTTGGCTCGGTTCCCGCCGCGTTTTCATCGAAATATGAAGAAATCATTGGGAAATGCCCAGCAATTGCGCTGCCGGAAGTTTCCGGCTCCCGTCCTGAAGCAGAGACGTTGTACAGGGCAATGTTTACAGACAAGAAAATGGTCGGAGGCCAGCTTACCTTCGTTATACCGACAACCCCTGGTTCCAGCATACTTTCCCTGGACGTTCCAAAGCATGCGGTTCTTGAATCATTGGGTACAATTCTTAAAGGCCTATGACAAGATTAGACCGATCGCAGCTTTATATCAGCCGACCTTGTTAAAGTGCCTTAGCAACTCATCAACCGACTTACACGTGTGCAAAACGATTTTGAGGTCCGTGCAATCATCTCGGCCGATTGCTGATTCGCGTTTCGGCCTGCCTTTTAAGAATGGTATTTTATTACCAGTTCCGGCCTGACGCCTGCTGTTTTTGTTGCTGGAAACTTTCCTATTCTCCATTTAAGCTCCCTTAACAAGGTCTTCAAAGCGCCCTATTATATTCGTCGACAATTTGGACCTCAGCCTTTAGTTTATTAAAACGTATACGTATGTGAGGCAGGCTAAATTTTATCATAATCAAAAATAATATCCAATTTTATCGAACCCCGGTCATAGCGTATATTTTCTTAGGGTTTAAGATCCACGAAACCGTTGGATGATAAATCTGTAAAGAGGAAAAGCTCGACCGTTTTCCTGAAAATGATGAAATTGAAAAGCTGATCAAAGGAATGCTTCAATAATTCTTTTTCAACCCGCTTCGGCTATCGGATGCAAGAAGAGTCACCATGATTCACTATGTGATACACCCCAAAAATCCTCAGGCAAGGATGCTGGAAAAAGCTGTTTCCATTCTTAAAGATGAGGACGGAATAGGTGTGTATCCAACAGACACGGTCTATGGAATGGGCGCATGCGCCGCAAACCCCAAAGCCCTTGACAAAATCTGTTCCATTATTGAAAAAGACAAGAGAAGGCTGTTTTCATTCATCTTTTCCGACTTTTCGCAAATGAGCAGATACGTTCGGATTGAAAATGCGCATTTCAAACTCATGAAGCATTACTTGCCCGGCCCCTATACCTTTATTTTGCCTGCAACAAATTATGTACCTAAGAAAGTAAGTCCAAAGCGAAGAACCGTAGGAGTCCGAATTCCAGACAATGCGGTGTGCCTTGAACTGGTAAAAGCGATCGGTGAGCCGCTTGCCAATGCCTCGATAAGATTGTCCGGAGAACTTCGCGGTGATCCTGAGAATATCATCCCCGTCATCATGCACGAAGTTGATATCATGCTCGATATGGGGCCGCTACAAAATCCGACGGGGTCAACCATTATTGATTTGACCGCCAAGGAACCCGTGCTGGTCAGGCAGGGAAAAGGGGAATGGAACGGATAATAGAATCGTAGAGACGCCATGTCATGGCGTCTCTACCGTGTCAAATTTCTAAAAAACAAAGAAAGATCATCATGGGAAAAGAGCTTGACCGTTTTGTCGAAATCGTGGCGAAACTTCGCGCGCCGGGCGGGTGCCCGTGGGACAGGGAGCAGACGAACAAGAGCATCCTGAGCTGCCTGCTCGACGAGTCGTACGAGTTCTTCGAAGCTGTTGACGAAAACGATAACCACAAGATGACCGAGGAGCTCGGCGACCTGCTCTTGCAGGTCGTGCTGCATGCGCAGATCGCCCAGGACGAAAACCGGTTTGATCTCGAGGATGTGGCAAAGGAAATTTCAGACAAGCTCATCAGGCGCCATCCGCATGTGTTCGGGGATGTGAAGGTGAGTTCGTCCAAGGAAGTGCTTCACAACTGGGAGCGCATCAAGAAGACCGAGAAAGAGGAGCGCAAATACCTGGTCGACGACATTCCTGATGCCCTGCCGGCATTGTTCAAGGCGGAAAAGATACAGCGCCGCGTTGCCAAGGTCGGGTTCGACTGGAAAGACATCACGCCGGTCCTGGACAAGGTCGAAGAGGAATTCCATGAATTCCGCGAGGCATTACTTAAGGGCGACAACAAGAACGCCGAAGAGGAGCTCGGGGATATTCTGTTTGCCCTTGTCAATGTCGGCCGCCACAACCGGATCTCCGCCGAAGACGCCCTGCGGGTCACCGTGAACAAATTCGGCCGCCGCTTTCGCTACATCGAGGACAAGTACAAGGAGCTCGGCAAGGACATTCACAACGCCACACTTCAGGAAATGGATACGTATTGGGAAGAGAGCAAGGAAAACGAAAAATAGCGTCGCAGCAGAATCGAAAGCATCGTTGGTTTGCCCGGATCATTGCAGCGGTCAAATGCGGATGAAGGGCCGGCTCAGGTCGCCTCTCTACTCCTCCTGCTTGACATCATTCTTCATCCCGAAATTAAGACTTTCATTCGCATATAGCCAGCGAGTCATTTCCTTATTGACAAAGTGAAGCGGAACGCGAACCACGCCGAAAACCTGTTCCTCCCACATGGCCCGGAGGAATTGGACGCGGCCCTGGACATCGTCGTACCCGGTTACAAAACGTTCCTGGGGAAACATTAATTGCTCGCTTACGGTCGTGTCCCCCAGAAGGCCGTTGATGTGATCGATGAGGTCAAGCAGGGAAGTGTTCTCAAGAAGGATTTCCATTTCCTCAAAGGTTTGCGCCACAAAGGGACAATCCGATAACCCGGTGCCGAGAATGCGAGAGTGTACGAGAATGAATTTGCCGTTGAAAACACGGCCGAACCTGAGCAGGTCGCACGGCTTGTTGAGGCAGCGGCCGCAGCTCTTGAATTTGAAGTAGGTCCGGGGATCGAGATTCGCCGTTGCCATGCGTGGGTCCTGCAATAATGAAAATTTTTATGGTGCAGACCGTTTTTCAATATAATACAGACTACCCTGAAAAAATACTGTTTCGGAACCCCTGGGGATGTGACGAAGATCACAAAAGGTCAATTTTCCATAATGTGACCGTGGTCACATCGTGTTGACACGCAAACATTATATTTTTATTTCAAATAGCGACTCTCATTTTCTTCATCCCGGATTTTGTCATGGGAAAACCTGCAGCGCGTCTCGGAGATTCCACAGCTCATGGCGGTGTCATAACCGGCCCCGGTTGCCCCACCGTGCTTATCGGCGGCATGCCTGCCGCATGCATGGGCGACATGCATGTGTGCCCCATGGTTACGCCCGGCACTCCGCCGATCCCCCATGTGGGCGGGCCCATAACACTGGGCAGCACGGGCGTGCTTATCGGCGGCAAGCCCGCGGCACGTTTGGGCGACATGGCGGTCTGCGTCGGGCCTCCGAGTTCCATCATCATGGGCTGCATGACGGTTCTCATCGGTGAAACTGGCGGCGGGGGTGGAGGTGGTGGAGGGGGCGGCGGCGGTGGAGGCGGAAGCGGCGGGACGGGTAGCGCGGGAAACGCGGCAAAAATAAGCGCCTCGGTTGCGAATATCGAGAACAAAGAGATAGCAGACCATAATCTGAACGTTGAATTTACCGACAAAGCCAACCTGCCTGTCGGCGGGCTTCGGTACGATCTTCTTTATCCATGACCAGGGTTTATGGCAGGAACTACAGGCACTAAAAAATCAAGCGGCCATCTTGCCGGCCAAATCCAGCGCAACAGCGTTCCGGAGGGCTCGTATCAGATATTCCTCAAAGGATTCACATCTGCAATGTGGTCACAAATCAAGGCTGACATCAACGATAGCCTTACCATGGATGTGGGTTGCGAAGGTGTTGAGAGCGGGACCAAGGCAAGTTTCCGAATTTACGAAAGAAACGGCAACCATCCTGACGTCATAGTCGACACCGTAGATTCGCAGGTCAATGGGAAAAAAATATCCGCGCAATGGAAATATCCCAAAGACCGGTGGGCCAAGGCAAAACCGCCCAAACGGCCGCTCTTGCCGTCGTATTTTTTTGAGTGCAGCTGCCTTGGCGATACCATCCGGTCCGGGTTGTTGCGGCTCACCACAACGATCAACGTAACGGTTCTTGACGAAAACAACAAGGCTGTTTCAAACGAGCCATTCAACTTGTTTCTGTCAACAAAAGAAATCAGACCCGGAACCACGGATGGCAGCGGCAAGGCAAAATTCCAGAAGATTCCGCTCGGATGCCACCAAATAAAATTCTCCAAAAACCCGCTCATTGCGCCGGACAAGCCGACCAAAATCGAGTCGCCGCTTGAAATACAGAAATTTCCTCTCGATATTTTCAATGCCAATACTTTCTATGCGAATAGCGTGATTGTTAGATGCAACCACAAAGTAGACAGTAATTATAGGTTTGTAATCAATCCGCCGTTTTTCGCGGTTGTGCAGGACCCGCCGAAAGAACATGTAGCCGGCACACCAAAGGAAGTGGACAAAGTTCACGTCTATTCAGACAACAAAAAACCTCTCACAGAGAAGAATGGTGAGAAAGTAACAAAGGAAACCGAAGCGGGATTTTCAAAGAGTGCAATGGAATGCGAGTTCAAGGGCAAGACCGATTACAAGATGCTTCTCAATCCACACTTTTGGTCTGACTATAATAAGCCAACTGAATACGAAATTCAAGGGCTGAGAAAGAATCTGTCAGTAAAAACCTATAGTCCGGACGAGTTCAAGCTGAGCATTAAGCTTCCACCTCCAAAGAAATTTGACATTGGAACCAAGTATGTAAGTGAAGGAGAAAATGTCGAGTATATTGATAAATCAAAAACTGGTAGTGTATTAATCCCAAGGAAATTTCATTTCGAACCTGAGAAAGAGGAAAAACAATGGGGAAAACTTAAACATCCCCTTGCAATTGGCAGCACCGACAAACCGATATCCTTGGAGGTTAATGGGCAAAAGATTGAAATAAAGGCTTTGGATGCTTTCGCATCAATACTTGTTCTCGTTAATAAGATTAGCGACCTTGTTGCTTTGATTACCCAAAAAATGCCAAAGGCCGGGTGGTATTCGACATTTGAAACGAAATTTATGCAGGGCAAATTGGCGTTTGCCTGGAAATGGAAAGAGTACTCTGACCACAGAGCGTTCTGCAGCATGGCTGCCTCAATTGAATTGACCCTGATAGAAGCTGAATGGGAAATAGGAGTTGGCTTTTCAGCTTTTGGTGTGGTTGGGCAAGTCTTTTCCCAACTTAATGGAGAAGTTTCCTTGGGGTTTGAAGGGGAACGTATTTCTCCTGATAACGCAGCCGAGTTGAAAATCCCGTTCAATGCCAAAATAGAAGGTGTCATTGGCGCTCGAGTGAAGGCAACAGTGTTACTCGTCGTTGAAATATCTGGACGCACGGCTCTTGAAATTAACAATGGCGAATTCAAAATAAGCTCAGAAGAGGGAGTGTCAATCGGAACTGGAATAAAATGGACAGGGTTCAAAGGGAAAATATCAGTTTCAGTAGGCGTAGGAAAAGCTGGCGGAAACAAAGAACCAACTGGCGAGCAAGCCAAAGCCTTCGGATATGAAAAAGAGAGTGTTTGGGTCGGTGAAATTGATTTGGGGAAATTTGAGTGGCCAAAGCAAGATGAATACAAACAGCAATATCTGTCTGTTGAAGATATAAAGAAGGTCTTCACGAAGGTATTTACCAGTCACGACAACTTGCTGATTGCAACCCAAGAAAAGCACAAATCAATGAAACTAGATAAGGCAATTGATGCTATAGTTGATTGTTTCGAAGAAGTTCCTCGACTAGATCGAAGTAGTCGAGTTATGGAAGGCGTAGCATTTGGAATAAAATCGGCCTTGATGAAACAATATTCGAATTACACGCCAATGGGTTTTCTTACCCCCGCGGTGAAAGAAGAGCGATTTGACCAATTTTGCCAAGGTGGTGAACTTCGTGAGATTCTTGAAAAGGCTAAAGACCAAGCAGAATGTTTGAAAGAGGATTTGAATGAATAGGTAACCTAGGCAATGTCAGGAGAAAGTCTTGTTCAAACTAGTTGTTAGACTGATTTCCAATTACAATCTAGCGCCAGGCGGCCTTATGGGCGCACTTTTCATAGTGTTTTCCATTATCATGATGTTTATTGGTATTTCAGGAATTGTCTTGGCGGTTAGAGAGTGGATACATCTTGGCCAAGTGAAATTTTGGCCCGAAGCAGGGGGCTCCGTAATGAAATCCGAAGCAGAAGGAACAACCGGGAACACCAACGGTCCGGGGTACAAATCAACTATATATGCTCCGAAAATACTATTTAGATTCACTGTTGACGGTAAAGAATATACAAGCGACAAGATTACGTGGGGCGGAGAATCCAGATCGAATATAAAAAGCTTGATTGATAAGAAATTAGAAGAGTATCCCGTCGGGAAGAACATAAGTGTCCATTACAATCCGAAAGATCCTGCTGACTGCATTGTTCAAGAGGACTTTAGTTTCGAAATGGCGATTCCACTGATTGGAGGAATTGTTTTTATTCTTGGAGGTGGTGGATTTGCTTTTGGACTGATATTCGGTTTCATTAAGAATCTGACCGAAAAAGGACTATGGCCTTGAGAAAGAAAATAAAGTAGATAGCCACATTCTATAGGAAGAGCCAATGCCCAGGATCTATTCTCTCGAAGTCTTTGCCAGCAAATGCATCGTTGAGATAACAATCAATGGATTATTCATTTTCCGCGCTGATGCGAAAAATGGTACGAGTCTCAATTATCCATTCAATACTGAATTGATAGGCAAGGGAAATGAAATCAAGATTACTGCTTATCCGACACTTCTCGACAACGGATTGCCCTCTTCCTACTCGGACGTAAAAATTCTGGGCACGATCAAGATCTACGGCGAGAATGAAATAACCGGGCCTGGGGCCGGCCAATTCGTGCAGCGAATAGAATTCTCAGACGTGCTGGCGCAGAGGCAAATGCAAGCAGAGACAATTACGGATCTAACGAAACTTTTTCCCATGTCCAAATCATTCACTTTTGATAACGAAGGACTATCGTTCAAGAATCGCCTTGTGGATGCCCCTGTCATTAAGGACGAAAAGATCCTCTTGGATTATGCGGAAAAACTTCGTGACATCATTACCAAACAGGATTTGGAAGCGTTATGGGCCGAATACAAACCGAAAGTCGACGACTATGCACTTGCATACCCGCCGGAATTTCCCGAACCCTTGAATTGGTTCACTGATTTTTTCAAGAATGATTTTTTCCCCGGCGGCCCTATCACGAATTTCAAAAGGGGCGACATCGGTCTACGATCCTGGTGCGACGGAAGAGTGTGGGAATTATTTGTAAAACCCGCACAAAAGTTTTTTGTGAATCAGGGGTTGGATGGCGACATAAACAGCGTGGAAGTGTATGTTAGTATGGTCGATGGAAAATTAAGAATCATACGGTAAAGTAAAGGAAAAAATCATAATGCCGCAAACCAATAATTTATTCATTCTCAATCTTCCAGACGGCTGGAAAGAAACAACGGTCTACACCTTTGAAGGTCCGCATGACAGCGGCTTGCAACATAATCTTGTTCTCGTCATCGACCCCAAACCAGCGGACGAAGTTGACTTGAAAAGCTATGTGCAGGCGCAAATCCACAACAGCCTGAGCAACCTTTCCGGTTTCGAAATGGTGTCTGAAAAAGATCTTGGTTCGGCCAACGGGAATCCGGCGTATTTGATTTGCTACAAACAGATACCGGCGCCTGAGCAGGTCCTTTTTCAGAAGCAGCTTTACATTATGGATAAGAAAGCGATTTGTATCTTCACCTCGACTTACACAAAGAAGACCCTGCAGACCATTTCATACGAGGTGGATGACATTATCAAAAGTTTTGCATTGCTGGATGGCACAAAAATCAGGGAATTGTTGCAGTAGCAGTTCGGAAACATATTTCACCCTATCTCAAAACCGCTCGCGGTCCGGTAAAATTCCCCTAATTCGCAAACGGTACGTACCGTATCGACACTTCGGTGCCCTGCGAGGTTGTCGTGGTGCTGATGTAACGCCAAATGTCCCACTGGTTGCCGCCGAAGGAGACCGGCCCCACCTTGATCATGTAGGTCATCGTCCTTCCGTAAAAGCGGTAACGCACGAGCCTGTTTTCCTGCATGAACATCTTCTTGAGCACAACGATGAGGTCCTTGACGTCGGACGGGTCGGTGATGGCGTGCACGCCGGAATTCAGGGCCTGGTCGATCTTGGTGGAGTCTTTCTTCCACCCCGACGATGATCCGTTGCCGTATACACTGTCAACGAAATTCTTTATCCGGTCCGGGTCATCGCTGCCGATGACGATCGACGGTGAATTGATCACGCCCAGATCAGCCGGGTTGATGGTGACGTTTTTCAGGATGTTCAGGAGATCGAACTGTTTGTCATTTTCATCCAACAGCTCCACATCAGACATTGCCAGCTTCTGGTATCGCATGCCGTTTTGGACAGATTCGAATTTGACCTGGAACGACGCGGTTGAAAAGGCAGTGTCCGTATTGAACCACAGAAACGCCTTGCGCATATTGACTTCCTCACGCGTCAAGGCAGGCCGCGAGTCTGCTTTGGTGTCCCAATCGATCGTGTAATCTTCCGTGGGTTTCTCGTCAATCTTCAATTTTATCTTGAGAGGCACGCTGTAGTCCTCAAGGCTCATGTAATCTTTTCTGCATCCAAGACCAAAGACCATTCCCCTGAATTTGTATTTCTGCGGGAACTTGATGTCGATCCATTCGCCCTCGCCGGTAACCTGGCTGCCTTCCATCCAGCGTGTCGTCGAATCATTATCGTACAGGTTCTTCAGGGCATTGGACACCGGGTCGTTCTTTAAAGGCTTGAGCTCGGAAGACGCTCGTACTGCAGCGGATTTTCCGTTGATCGTCACGTTGTCCGAGGAAATAAAAACAGTCGCGCTCGCACAGAAGAGCAACGCGGAAATCGAAAAAGACAATAGAGTTTTTGAAGCCATACTTCTTTGAGTATTACATCTCATGTTCTGCTCCTTTAAGAGTGATACTCATAAATATGGCTTTTTCCCATTGCTCCGCGCATGTTTTATGAGGAACAGGCCTGTCTCCTAGTTTATCATCACGATAGCGCCTTTAACCTTTGCCATGGTATCGCCGGACAGTTCGGTCATCATGCCGCCGACCTTTGTCTGCATGCCACCCTTGACCGTCATGTTCATGTCCGCTTCCAGTTTTATGTTCATACCTTTTGCCGCAAAATCCATGTCGGCCTTTTCCGTGATCTTCATTGCCTTGAGAGAGTAGTCGCTTGACGCCTGGACGTCGATCTTCCCCTGGGAGGTCATTTTGATGTTTGCGGCCTTGATCGTCAGATCCTTGGCTGCGCTTATCTGGATCTCGCCCTGGGAATCCAGCAGGATCTTGTTTCCATCGCCATCGAGTGTGACTTTGTTTTTTCCTGCGGAATCGGCGATGGCGATCTTTTTCCCCTGATCGTCCATGTCGATGATGTTGCCCGCCTTGGTCTGAATAGTCAACTTCTTGTTCTTGTCGTCGATCTTGATGACATGGCCTTCCTTGGTCATGATAACGATGCCTTCGCTGCCGCTCTTATAGGTCATGGTTATGGTATGGCTCTTTCCGTTCCACGACACGCATTCGTTCTTATCGTCAAGCAAAAGCTGGTTCTGATCCTTGGACTGCAAGAAGACCCGTTTCAAGTCGTCATCCATTTCGAGCGTATGTTTTGATTTTGTGATGAGGCGCGCCTTCTGCTTTGCATCCGTATCGTCAAGCAAAAGCTCGTTGCCGCCAGCGGTTCTGATCACGTTTTGCTGCTTGTTGGCGCTGACCACGGGCGGGAGCGTGTTGGCATTGGGTACCGTTGCCAGCCCCAGCGGGCGGTCTGGATTGCCGTCGATGCAGGCCCACACCATTTCCGTGCCTTCATGTGACGGAAAATGCACGCCGTAGTTCGCCCCGGAATAGGGCTGCGCGAGCCTGATATATTGCGATGCCTCGTAATTTTTTGCGCTGGAAAGGTCGAACGGCATGCGGACCTTGTAGCGTCCCATATCGTCAAGCGCGGCGTAGTTTGAGCCGTTGGCCTCTATCTGGGCAGTCATAATACCGTGGACGCGGGGCGTGGGCGTCTTGAGCGGCGGCCGGAACGTGTCTGCCTGGGCAACGGGAATGCAGGCAAACCGGTTGACATACGTATAGACGTTGGCGCTGTCGCCCTCATTGGTATGGCTGCCCTGGTGAGACACCTGCGTGACGACGTACTTGGCGTTCATGGTGTCCAGGAAATGTTCGGTAAGCGTAAACCGTTTTCCGGCCCGCATTCCCCGGCAATTGCCGCATCCTTCGACCAGGATTTTTTGCGTGGCGATCCTGTTTGACGCGACTTCGGCCAGCCTGTCCGCCTCGGTCGTGTTCTTGAAATGGCCGCCGTACTGGTACACGGTCCCGACATCGCCCGTCTTGACCGGCTTGCGACCTTTGAGGTCGATCTCAGGCGTGCGATAGTTGTAGTCCTTGAGCAGTACTTCTTTGGAAACGACCTGGCGCATCATGCCGATGTCGTGGATCGACTCCTTGTCGTCCGTGTCGATCTGCTCGGTCATGCCCGACACGGTCCGAAACAGGACGTCGGAGGTGGTTGACACGAATTCGAACGAGGAGGCTTTGTCCGAAATGACAAGCGTTTCCGCACCCGGTTTGCCGTCCACTTCTTCGGCCAGGACCGGGTTCTCGTTGAAAAAGTACCAGATGCCGTTTGCCTCCATGAGCCGGGAAATGAAGTTGAAATCCGATTCCTGGTACTGAACAACGTATTCCTGTTCCGTATATTTCCCGTCGTCACATTGGAACTTGTAGTAGTCACTGAGGTTCGCGCCGTCCAGGACGAGCTTGATTATTGCGTTGACTTTCTTCTTCTGGAAAATCCTGGTCTGGACGTTCAGGTTCAGAAGCCAGAGTTTGGGCACGAGCGTGAGGCTGTAGGTCGCGCGGTCGTGGCTTTTCCCCAGGAAACGGAATTCGGACACGATACCTGAATAGGGATAATATTCGCCGTCGCGGAAGATGTTCAGGGTCGCGGCCTTGTTCACCACTTCGTCGGGCGATATATCTGCCTTCTGCGATATGAGCATAATGTTGAATTTGTACGTGCCGCTGATCCGGTCTGTGCCGGAGAAGTTCATGACTTCGAATGTTTCCGGCGCAAGCGTGCCGCTGAAGAAAAAGAACTGTGCCTGGTTTGCTTTTTTCGGTGGCATCAATGGCCTCCTTTTTGAATTATCCGCGCTTCACAGAGTTGTGGTCTTTAACAAAATATATAATAGGGAAAAAATCCGGTTTGTGATTACCGTCACAACCCAGGCAAAGGCGTACATACCGTCGAATTTTCAGTTTTTATGTGGAAACCCGTTTCGGGATATATTTTTAACCATGTCCAAAGGAACGGGACGATTGCCCCCTATCGCAAAGAGGTGACTGTGGCAAAAATCATCGAAGAAATATCGCGGACGTTTTCGGAATTCCTCATTATTCCCGGTCTGACGACCAAAGAGCATGTTCCGTCCAACGTGGATCTGAAGGCGCCGGTTGCACGATTCAAGAAAGGGTCCCAATCTTCCTTTGAGCTGAACATCCCGTTCGTATCGGCAAGTATGCAGGCGGTATCGGGCGCGGACATGGCCATCGGCTTGGCGCGTAAGGGCGGGCTGGCGTTCATCTTCTGTTCGCAATCCATCGAGAGCCAGGCCGAGATGGTCTCTCGCGTCAAGCAGCACAAGGCCGGGTTCGTTCATTCGGATTCCAACCTGCGGCCGGACAACACGCTGGCCGAGGCTGTCGCACTCAGCAAGCGCACCGGACATTCCACCATCCCCGTCACCCATGACGGTTCGAAAAACGGCACGTTTCTCGGCATCATCACGGACAAGGATTTCTGGGAATTCGAAGACGACCTTCACGTGCACGTTTCCCAGTTCATGACCGCAAAGGAAAACGTGGTGTTCGGAGAACTGGGGATCTCCCTGCACGACGCCAACCGGCTTCTGCACCAGCGCAAGAAGGAATGTCTTCCGATTCTTGACAAAAACGGAAACCTCCAATTCCTCGTTTTCAAAAAGGACTATGTCGACCACATCAACAATCCATATGAAATGCTTGATGAAAAGAAACGGCTGGCCGTCGGGTGCGGGGTGAACACGCACGATTACAAAGAGCGCGTTCCCGCGCTGGTCGGGGCCGGCGCGGACGTGCTGTGCTTCGATTCCTCGGACGGCTATACCGAATTCCAGCGCGATGCGGCCCTGTGGGTGCGGGAGAAGTACGGCGACAGCGTGGCGATCGGCGGCGGCAATGTCGTGGACGGTTCCGCCTTCCGCTACCTTGCCCACGAGGCCAAAGTTGATTTTGTCAAGGTCGGCATCGGCGGCGGGTCCATCTGCATCACCCGCGAGCAGAAGGGCATCGGCCGGGGCCAGGCGTCGGCGCTCATGGACGTGGTCGAAGCGCGCAACCGCTACTTCAAGGAAACGGGCGTCTATATTCCGGTCTGTTCGGACGGCGGCCTGGCCAACGATACGCAGATCATCATCGCGCTCGCCATGGGCGCGGACTTTGTGATGATGGGCAGGTATTTCGCGATGACGACCGAAAGCCCGACGCCCAAGGTATCCATGGGCGGCAGGCTGTACAAGCCCTACTGGGGCGAAGGCTCCAACCGCGCGCGCAATTGGCAGCGGTACAACGGCGAAAACGAGTCTGACCTGAAATTCGAAGAAGGCATCGACGGCTATGTTCCGATCGTCGGCTCCCTGTCCGATGTTCTGGGCGTCACCATTGCCAAACTGAAATCAACCATGTGCAATTCGGGAGCGCTCACGCTTGCCGAATTCATCAAGAACGCCGTGCTCACGCGCGTGTCGGAGCAGTCGTTTGCCGAAGGCGGCACGTCCAACATAAAAACGGTTGATCAGGAAATGGCAAAATAGCCTGTACTGTACACGACAATTTTTTTCGCGGCGAATCGAAATCTTTCCTGAAAAATACAGCAGTATTTCTCCCTTCTTTATTGGCGTAGTCTCTTCAAGAGGAGAATTAACATCCGTTGATTTTGAGAAAGGACCCTTCTCTCATGAACCATCTTACCCGGCCCAAGACATTGATCCCCACCCTCTTCGTGCTTGCAATCAGCATCTTCATCATCGATTGCCGTTTTTCCTTTGCAGAAGGAAAAAGGCCGGAAAAAGGATCCGTGACCTTTGGCGCAAAAGAAAAGCCGAACATCAAGACGACGCCCGAGTTCCAGTCCTTCAAGACGATATTCGCGGACCTCGCCGAAAAGGTCGTGCCGTCGGTCGTGTCCGTGATCCCAACGCAGATCGATACCGTCGTGTTCAATAACAATCCCTTTTATCAATTTTTCGGCGATGACGAATTCGGTGGTTCACCGTTTGACCAGTTCTTCGGGACGCCCCACAGGGGCCAGAATCCAGGCAAGAAACAGCAGCCGCAAACACAGAAGAAGCAGTTGCGTCGCCAGCAGGGTTTGGGTTCAGGCGTGATCGTTTCAAAGGACGGATATATCCTGACGAATTTTCATGTGGTGCACGGCGCCGACGAGATTGAGATCAAGACGTCGGACAAGCGCACCTTTTCCGCAGAAATCGTGGGCGTGGATTCGCTGTCAGATGTTGCGGTGCTCAAGATCAAGAGCCAGGCCAAAGACCTGACCGTTGCCTATCTGGGCGACTCGGACAAGCTGCGCGTCGGCGAATGGGTCATGGCCGTCGGCAACCCTTTTGCGCTGACCTCCACGGTCACGCAGGGAATCGTGTCCGCGCTCGGACGCCGCGACGACAAGAACCCGACGCAGTACCAGAACTATATCCAGACCGATGCAGCCATTAATCCGGGTAATTCCGGAGGCGCTCTTGTCAACCTTGACGGCGAGCTCATCGGCATCAACACCATGATCTACACGACTTCGGGCGGGTTCATGGGCATCGGCATGGCCATACCGATCAACATGGCCAAGAGGGTCATGGAAGACATCATCTATCACGGCAAGGTAACCCGCGGCTGGCTTGGCGTGCAGATCCAGGATGTCAACGACGCGATGCGCAGCGCGCTCGGCCTGGGCGAGCGCAGGGGGGTGCTCATTTCCGATGTGTTCAAGAACCAGCCCGCAGACAAGGCAGGGATCAAGCGCGGGGACGTGGTTTTGTCGATTGACGGAAAACCCGTAGAGACCTCAAACGACCTGAAGAACACGGTCGCGACCATCGAGCCGGGCAAGAAGATACCGGTTGTGATCTTCCGCGGGGGAAAGGAGATCACGGTTTCGGTTGTACTCAACGAACGTGAGGAAGGAAACGTCAATTCGATAGCGACGAAAAACGGGAAATCTTCCGAAGGCGGGAGTGACACGGCAGGCGCGCTCGGCCTTAGCGTCAGCAACCTGACCGATCAAATCAGGCAGCAATACAATCTGGACGAAAGCGTCACGGGCGTGGTCGTGACCGATGTCGACCAATCGTCCCAGGCTGCGGGCGAAGGTGTGCAGCCGGGCGATGTCATCGCGGAGCTCAACCGCCAGCCCGTTTCATCGGTAAAGGAGTTCGCGAGGATAGCCAAGTCCATCAAACCTGAATCATCGGTGCTGCTGCTTCTTCGGCGGGGTCAAAGCACGCTGTACCTTGCATTCACCCTTCGGGGAAAATAAGCACCGTCCTCTTTGCGATCGGGGCGCGGCGTGCCGTGCCCCGACACTATTTGTCGGCCATTGCGCGCCTTCCTACAAATCTTCTTGACTATGAAACCATACATAATCTTATTTCTATAGACGTGAGAATCTCCGTCCTTTTCCATTCAGCGCTCTTCTTCGGGAGGAAAAACGTATGAGAAAATCGTTCACCGCTGTGGTATTTGTTCCTCTGCTAGCCTTAAGCGTTATACTCGTGGCAGGCTGTTCTGTCAGCCAGAACGCCATTGACGATGTGCAGAAACGGGTCGACCTGCTGAAAGCAAAAGGCGTTCCGGACAGTTCTCTTTCCGAAGCCATCAAGTACGTGTACGGCGCGAATTATGCCAAGCAGAAAGATGAAAAGAGCACGGCCCACCGGTCGCTTGACTCCGCACGCATCCTTGTGGCGCAGGCCGAGGCGCTCTATTCCGAAAACCTCGTCAAGATGAAGCCCGAAACCGATTCCCTGGTCGGCGTTTTGACAAACGCGAAATCGCAATTCACCGGCCTGCAGGCGAAGAAGATCGACAGCGCGATGGCGGTGATCAGCAACTACATGGCAAAGAACTGGATTTACCAGGTCGAAGATAATTCCAAAAAAGCGGTCGCTATGATCCCGCAGCTCAAATTCAACGAGGACCGGGCCAAAGAGATTCTTGCGCGCCTGCCGGGCGAATGGGTCTTTACCGATAAGTCCAAAAGCGACGCGGATAAGGCGATCAATGCCGTCGAAAAGAAAATATTCTCGTTTAGCAAAGACCACAAGGCAAAACTCGTCGAAATGAAAAAGGGTCAGAGCAGCAAGAACCTCAAGGAAGATTACGAATTCCGCTCCGACGGAACCTACGATTGCCTTGGCGATACGGTCTTCATCTTTGTCAATCGTTTCGCGGCGGTGCGGCAGAATTTTGAAACATTCGATCCGGCGAAGAAAACCTGGACAAAGAAGGCAGAGGCAACCTATGATTCGGTCATCACCGACCATAGCCAGGATCGATGGATTCCCTACGAAGAGATGAAGCAGGATTTCAAGCAGGAGAAAAAGCTGTAAAAAGTAAAGCAAGCCCCCTGGCCCCCTAAGGGGGCACCTGAGTTTTCAAGCGTGCTCCCGCGGGGAGTAGGAGGGGCAAGAATAAATTGGAAAGTTTTTTTTGAAGCGGCGCATCCTTTTCGGGTGCGCCGCTTTTTTTATGGGATCATTTTGCCTTTTCGAGCTGCCGGATGCCGTCGAAAATATATTGAACGGCGGAAACGAGTGTGAAGAAGGCTGCGGAACAAACAAGCCAGAAAAAGGGACTTCCGGCGGGAAGGCCGATCAGGGACCAGACCACGACCGTGCCTTGAAAGAACGTCGCGATTTTTCCCGTGATCCGGGGCCGTACCGTGACGCCGCCCATGATGCTTTGAATGATCGCGGCGCCGGTAACCAGTATTCCGTCGCGACTTATGGCCACCAGGACAAACCACACGGGCAGATGCGGCTGAAACGCTGCCGCAGACCGCGGCAGGGAAAGCAGGATGAGAGCCGAGAGCAGGACCGCTTTATCCGCAAGCGGGTCCAGAATGGTTCCCAGGCTGGTGATTTCCCGCCGTACCCTCGCGACATATCCGTCGACCGCGTCAAGAAGAAAAATTCCCAAGAAAATCCCGGTCGCGCACCACCTGAGCGCGGCCACTCCCTGAGATCTCGCAAACCCGCTTGAATAGTACAGAAGCAGGAGAATGAAAAAAGGGATTGCCAGAATCCGGAGTATGGTGATTCGATTTGCAAGCGTCAAGGGCACAGTTGGGATTCCCCGTCAGATAGAGGGACCTCGGATATAGGGAAAATATTTTTCGCAGGCTAGACAGACAAATGAAGCGGGCGGCTCATGAGGATTGCATCATCATTGTCGTCGCCGTAATACCCTTTCCTTTTTCCGCTGGAGGCAAATCCAAGGCAACGATAGAAGGACTGTGCGCCCGTATTTTTCGAACGCACCTCAAGAAACATCATGGCGCAACCCAGGCGCTCGGCATGCATGATGAGTCCGTTCAGAAGCATCGTACCGATTCCGTGGCGTTGACACGACGGCAGTACGCCGATGGTATGGACCGTGCACTCGTCTGCCGCGACCTGGGCAAGGATAAACCCCCGGACCGTGTTGTCCGGAGCGGTCGCGACCAGGCTCACGTGGTTTTCATCCGATAGCGTTGTGTGGAAACCATCAGGCGACCAGGTGACGCTGCCGCATTGTGCTTCGATGGAAAGTATTGCGGGAAGATCCTCGGCATGGCCGGGCCGGACGACCGTGGAGCGGTTCATGGCGCAATTTCAGGATCCTGCGAAGGCAGGCTCTGTGGCGAATTCGCGTCGATAAGAGTTTTGAGACGCCCAAGCACCGAGGCAACACCGTCGCCCGTGACTGCGGACAGGGAATGCCATCCGGCCGGAACCCGTGTGGTGCTATCTTTAGTCAAGAGATCGTTCTTGGACAGGATGAAACAGGCCGGCTTTTGCGCAAGCAGCGGGCTGTATGCCGAAAGCTCGCGCATGAGAAGTGAGGCCTCACCAGCGGGATCTTCCGAGTCTGCGGGCACCAGGACGGCGAGCACGCGCGTACGTTCGATGTGTTTCAGGAAGCGGATGCCCAATCCCTTGCCCTTATGAGAGCCTTCGATAAGGCCGGGTATATCGGCCACAACAAACGACTGGTAACCTTCACATTGCACGATACCGAGAAACGGCTGCGTGGTGGTGAAGGGGTAATCTGCAACTTTGGGCCTGGCAGCTGAGATGGTGGAAAGAAACGTTGATTTGCCCGCGTTCGGCCTCCCAACCAGGCCGACGTCCGCAAGGATCTTGAGCACGAGTTTGAGGCTTCGCTGCTCGCCGGGTTTGCCCTTTTCAGCATGGTCAGGCAGCAGGTTGCGCTTTGTCCTGAGCGCGGCATTGCCCCTGCCGCCAGCCCCGCCGCGGGCAGTGCAGAAGCTTTCTTTTTCGGACAGGGCGTCAAAGAGAAGTGCTCCGGAATCAGCGTCGTAGACCACGGTTCCTATGGGTACAAGAACCGTGATATCGGCAGCGTCCTTGCCGTCCTTATGTCCGCCCTTTCCGCCCGCGCCGCTGTCCGCCAGAAAGTGCCGCCTGAACTGGAGGTCCTGGAGCGTCCTGAGATGGTGCGAGGCCTGAAGAAACACGCTGCCGCCAGCCCCGCCCGAGCCTCCGCTGGGGCCGCCCTTAGGCCGGTACTTTTCCCGCAAATGAGCAAAGCAGCCGTTGCCGCCGTTGCCGGCCTTTACCAGAATAACTGTTTCATCGATGAACATGTTGTTTACGGACGGGAAAAAAGGTTACTTATCCGCGGATTTTTTTGGGGAATCCGAAGAGGGTGCCGGGCTTGAGGACGATGCGGTGTCGTTCTTTGCCTGTTTCTTGTATGCTTCGGACCGGTAATCGGTGGCGTAAAAGCCGTTACCCTTGAACAGGAATCCCGCGCCCGGCGAAAAAAGCCGTTTGACATGTCCGCCGCAGCCGTCTTTTTTGCAAATCGAAAGCGCAGGTTCCGTGATGCTTTGGTATTCCTCGAAAATGAGTCCACATTTCTCACATTCGTATTCATATGTCGGCATGGCACCCACGCTCCTTGCGTCGAAACGTCAAAAATCTTCCAGGAGTTGACAAAGATACATCATGCAGGCAAATCCAGTCAACGTGTCTCGGCGTGCCCTATCAAATCATATTCCCGGCTGGAGACGATCCGGACCGGGACGATATCACCCACGGCTGGATTTCCCTTTTCTACCAAAACCGTGCCGTCGACTTCGGGAGCGTCCCAGACGGTCCTGGCTTCAAATCCCGATTCCGTCCGGCAGTCCACCATGACGTCAAGCGTTGCTCCCACGCGGCTGAGGCAAATCTCCCTGCTGATTCCCTCTTGCACAGCCATGAGTTCATCGCATCGCGACGAAACGGTCGCGTTCTTCGGCCGTTTATGCATTGCGCAGGCCGGGGTGCCCTCCTCCGGAGAAAAGGGAAACACGCCGCACCGTTCGAATCGAGCCCACGAAACAAAGGAAAGCAGTTCCTCAAAACGACGCGCGGTTTCTCCGGGATAGCCGACGATGAACGAGGTCCTGATGGCCGCCTCCGGAACGATGGCGCGAATCCGGCAGATTAGATCGCGTATTCCCCGGGACAGCGGACGGCGTTTCATTGACATAAGAATGTCGTCGTTGATATGCTGGAGAGGGACGTCGAAATAGGGAAGGATCCGCTTTTCCCGAGCCACAAGCCGCAGGAAATCGTCGTTGACAAGCCGGGGATGAAGGTACATGAGCCGTATCCATGGGAATTCTGTTTTCGCAAGCAGCGCTTCGAGCAGCCGCGCAAGCGACGACCCGCGGTCCTTCCCGTAGTGAGAGGTATCCTGTGAAACCAGGATGCATTCCTTGACGCCTTGCGATTCGAGCCACCGGGCTTCGGCCACGATGTCCTTCTCCGGCCTGCTTGCAAAGGCTCCGCGGATTGCGGGAATTGCGCAAAAACTGCACCGGTGCGAGCATCCTTCGGAAATCTTAAGAAACTGCGTCGCAAACGGAGGGGAAAGCGTACGGGTGAACGAGGGCGCGCCGGAGGTGTTGAACACCCGTTTCAAAACGCGGGGCCAGTCATGAACGCCGAGCCAGAGGTCGACTTCCGGGAAATCCTTTTTCGCTTCCTCACTGAAGCGCTCTGAAAAACATCCCGCGACCGCAAGGGTCTTGCATCTGCCCTCTCTTTTGTACACAACCATTTCAAGGATCTCATGAATCGCTTCGCGGGTAGCCTCCTGGATAAACGCGCACGTGTTGACGATTATGATTTCAGCGCGGCTAAAATCCTGCGTGGCGGTAAAGCCTGCCTCAATGAGACAGGCGAGCATGCGCTGGCCGTCTACCTGATTTTTGCTGCACCCAAGATTTTGTAAGGCCACAACCGGCATACGGTGAAATCCTTTTCTTCGATGAACAGGTGGGTAAAATACTTCAGGAGTACGCGGTAGGAGGGTCACCGATGAAACAACCGGGTGCATGCACCCGGTTGTTTCATCTCATGCTGCGTGGCAATGAAGAACTACCAACCGGATTTCGACGCCGAATCTGTTCCCCATCCCGATTCGTTGCCGGTGCCGGTCTTTGCCGTTGAGCCGGCTGCGCCGGACGAGGTTGCCGGCGGCGGGCTTGCCTGCGATGAGGACGATGCCGGAGTCGAAGGCTGGGAAGTGCTTGCCGCAGGAGAACTCGCAGCGGCCGGAGGCGCGCTCGGCGCGGCCTGGGCAGGAGCTGCCGTGGCCGGCGACTGCTGATACGACGACGACGACGGAGAAATATAGGTGCTGCCCGACGGCGTTTCGGCTGGCGTCGACGCTGGCGTTGACTGATACGACGAGGTTGCGCCGGCCGCAGGGGCATTATCGTAGCTGCCGGCTGCGGTGCTGCCCGCGTTTCCCGAGCCGAGTCCGTAGCCTTCCATGCCAACGTTGTCGTTCGACTTTTTGTCAACCCAATATTGGTAACCGCTGGGAGTCAGGATATTCTGGGCAAAGGATTTTGCACCGGTAATGCCGTTGAACCCTCCGATGCGAACACGATAATAGGTACCGGACAAATTGGGCGTGGGGTTGTCCACTTTGGCAACATAGGCCGGATATCCCTTTTCCTTCATCTTTCCGGTCATCTGGTCGGCAAAAGCCTTGGATTTGACACAGGTTATTTGAACGGTATATCGACCGGTCGAAGAAAATTCAGGCTGAAAGGACGACGACGATGATGGCGAGAACGTCTCCTGTTTTGGAGCCTTCTTGGACTTTGCGCCTGCGGCCTTGTTCTTGGCGGAATCCTCGGAATAGAACTCCTTGAATATGTCGGCAGTGTCTGCGGCGGGCGTCGTTTCTTTGCTGACCTGCGGCATTTTCGCCGAAGGGGCCTGTTTCTGTTGCTTGCCGCAACCCGACACGGCGAGGCAGGCGACGAGTGCCACTGAGACAACCAAAAATATCCTCAGCGCGGCGCGAGGGTGCATAGGTCCTCCTTGGAAAGTGAGGTCGTGAAGCTCTTGTGATTTACATTTGAATATCTTCATTGCTCTCCTTAAAAAACTACTATACCGGACGAGAAAAATCCATAATTTTTTGGCGTTGTGCGCCCATCCATCGACACACGATTCAGCGCGGTAAGCCGGAAAGCAGTTTTCGAGCTTCTACGGCCTGCGGGGTTTCAGGATAGTCTGCCACAACTTTCTTAAGCAGCGGAATGCTTGACTCGATGTTGCCGATTCGCAGGCGGTCAAGCGCCTTTCTGCAAAGCTGTGCGGCTTTTTCCATGTGAGCGGCATACTCCCCGGGACGTACCTGCGGCGATTTGAGGGCTTGCGGCACCGTATTGATATCGTAGACGCCATAGCCAAGCACCAGGCAGGACCGACCATTGCCCGGGGCCGAATAATTTACATAGCAGATTTTTCTCGTATCGAACACCACATAGCTACCCTCGCTGCGATACGTGGCGCTCAGCGAAAGCGACAGCGCGCCGTTAACGGACAGCGACAGTTCCACGGGAAGGAGCGCGCCCAGCTGCACGGCATACGTAAATTCGTAGGAAAGCAGGGAGCTGTCGACCGGCGGCTTTTGTGCCTGGTCCGCGACATAGGTCCGGACGTGCCGCATAAGGTTCAATTCGGAGACCAGATGGGTCGACGTGTCGATCAGGCAATTGATCCGGGACAGCCACGATTCGCGAATATACGCGCCCATGTCTTCATAGCTGTACGCGAAATACTTGCCTTTGGGAGTAAGATCGGCGCGGAGGCCGGGTCTGCCCCGCACGTCGGCCGGCGTGACCGTGATTTCGGTTTCGTTGACAATAGTGATGAACTGATCGTCTGACTTGTATTTGAGCACGGACGATACGACGGCATCGATCATCTCAATTGGATTGAGCACTCCCGCGAGCATGTCCCGGGTTTCAAGCGCATAGGATGTGTTTGCAAGGTAGAGCTGGAATTCGTGCTTCTTGTCCAATACTTCCTCGTACCGGGGAGGCTCAAGGTGGATTGTATCAAGCGTTTTTCTCATCTCGTCCGCGATAGCCCCGGACAGGGTTACGGGAACGGTGTAGCGTGCGGGCAGGTGGGGGAGCACGAGCTGGTCGGGCGAACGGATGGAACGCAGCAGCATGAATGCCTGGGGAATCGAAATTCTCTTGCAGGATCCGTCTCCGGCAAAAAAGAGTAATGCACAAACTGCGCTCGTGCTTATGACGCGAGAGGTCGCATGGCTCATGACGACGCCCGCATTACAACATTCCCTTTGATGACGGGATTTCCGACAAGGCATTCGGGTTCAACGCGCATGCGCACGCCAGCGACCGGGAAAACGCCTTGAACACCGCTTCGAGGGAATGGTGACTGTTCCTTCCGCGAAGAAGGTCGACATGAATGGTAATTTTCGCGTGGTCGGAAAGCGCCTTGAAAAAATCATGAACCAGATCACATTCAAAATCGTTGACATGCGTCCCCTGAAGAGGAACGTTGTACACAAGATTCGGCCTTCCGCTTATGTCAAGGCACACGCGTGCAAGCGATTCGTCCATGGGAACGTAGAACGTCCCGAACCGGACGATTCCCCGGTGGTCGCCGAGCGCTTCGTGGATCGCCTGGCCGATGCAGATGCCGATATCTTCGGCGCTGTGGTGGAAATCGACGTCCGTGTCACCCTTGCAGGCAACCGTCAGGTCGAAGCGACCGTGTGACGCGACCAGAGTGAGCATGTGGTCCATGAACCCGTTGCCGCTCGCGACGTCGGCCGTGCCCGTCCCGTCGATGACCAAGTCGCACCGGATATCGGTTTCCTTGGTTTTCCGCTGTATCTGGGCTCTTCGCGCCATGGCAGATCCTTTTTTTGAGAAGGTTACGATTTGTGGGAGGAGAAGAAATCCTTTACGGCATTTGCAAACACACTGTTTTCCTCGCTTGTGCCCACGTTGACACGGAGGCAGTTTTCGCACATCGGATATGACGAGACATCCCTGACCAGGATGCCCTTGTTCTTCAGATACGAGAATAGCTCGACCTTTGCCGCGCAGCGCAGCATGATGAAATTCGCCGCGCTTTTGTAGGCCGCGTCAAACGGCAGGGCGGCAAGCGTGTCGTACAGCGCGTCACGTTCACGGACGAGAAACTCGACCCGTTGCCGGACCGTCTCGGGCCTGGACAACAGCACCTGGCCGACGTGCTCGGTGAAAAAATTGATATTATACGGCAACTTGATCTTGGTGATCTGGGCGATGATCTCGGAGGAGCCCAACATATAGCCCAGCCGCAGCCCGGCACCGGCAAATGCCTTGGAGAACGTGCGCGTGATGATCAGGTTCGGATTGTTTTCCAATAAGGGAATCGCACTGTATCCTCCAAATTCGACATAGGCCTGATCGAGGATCAGGAACCCTGTGTGAACGCTCAGGATTTTCCGAATGTCGCTTTCGGTGAGAACGCTTCCGGTCGGATTGTTCGGGCTGCAGAGGACCAGAACCGAGCCCTTGTACCGCTGCAGGGCATCGCAGATCGCGTTGACGTCAAACTGCAGGTTTGAGTCCAGAAATACCGTACGCTCCGCGGCACCGACACCGGCGGCAAGAAGCCGGTACACAGTAAACGTCGGTTGGCAAAGTATAACATCGCGCTGCCGGTCTGCCAGCGACAGCATGAGCGTGAGAAGCATTTCATTCGAGCCGTTGCCCACGAGGATGCCGCCGGCGTCGACGCCGGTGTAGTCGGAAAGCTTTTTCTTGAGCCCATCCGGTATGAAATTCGGATACCGGTTCCACGGACGGTTTTTGCAGAAATCCGCCGCCTCCTGCTTGACCTCTTGCGGCCAGTCAAACGGGTTCTCGTTCTGGTTGAGCTTTACCGTGGTTTCGTCCGGTTCCAGATGGTATTGTTTGAGGCCCCGGATCCGTTCATTGATAAGAGAAAGTGATTCACTTAACTTCATAATGCTTTTTCAATTCCGTCATGAGCGTGTCAATGCTTTTCCCGAGAGAATTGAGTTCAAGATTGATATGAATGAACAAGATGATTGCGCCGATCAGCCCAAGGATGAAGAGGGCGAGCCACATAAGTGTTCCTTTTTTGTGAACCGGAAGAGGGTACCGGTTAAAAATACAATGAGCATCTGTCGAAGAGGAGCGATTTTTCCGTGGGCGGTTGCCCGTTGTGGGCTCGGAGACGGGATACGGAACGGGCGCGGCAGCTCCTCAACCACGGGCGGGGCAAAAAACCCGCAAAAAGGTCTCGCTCAGGCCGCGCCCGCATTCATCTTCGTCAATGTTTTTGATCGCCGCGACAGCCGCTCCCACGCGGACGACCCAGGCGGGCTGATTTTGCTTTCCGCGAAACGGAACCGGGGCCAGATACGGGGAATCGGTTTCGATGAGCATCTGGGAGAGCGGGGCATAGGCCACCAGAGGAGACAAGAGAGAATTCGCGAAGGTGATGATGCCTGAAAAAGAAACGACGTATCCTGCGTCGAGAATGCGTTTCAGGGTATCGAAGGGTCCGGTATAGCAATGGAAGACGACAGACCGGATGCCAGACGCCAGGCAAAGATCAAGGACCTGGTTTTCACATCCGCGCGAATGCACGACGATGGGAAGTCCGCGGGAAACGGCGATGTGAAGATGCGATTCCAGGAATTTCCGTTGAACCGGAAGAGGCGGATACTGTTGATTCGTCGCGTCCAGGCCGGTTTCGCCGATTGCGGCGACCGCAGGGTTCGCTGCAATCGCCTGGAGCGTGGCCAACCAGTCTTCGGGTTCGGCAGTTACATCAAATGGTGAAATTCCGACCGACGGCATCAAACAGGAATGCACGCCGTGTTGTCGCACAACGGAAATGCTTGAGACAATCGACGTTGCAACATTAAGGATGCGGTCGACGCCCTGCGCCCGCGCAAAGGATACGAGGTCGGACAACCGTCGATCATCGATTTCCCCGAGGTGGGCATGGGAATCAATCCACATGGCCAAAACGGGCAATCACAACCGGTTCTTGAAGATGATGTTCCACTTGGCCAGAGTCCACAGCTCAGGCTGCTGAACAGCCTTGCTGATCTTGAAAATCGCGACATCCGTTGTGTTGAGCACCATCGGCTTTCCGTTGAGGGAATAGTTGAGAAGCCGGTTATTGCCGACATGGATGTTGAAACTGTCGCGAGCAGTCAATTTCTTGACTTGGCCCGGCTTGAGCCAGTTCTTCCAGGACACGCCGTCGGCAAAGGCCTGCAGCCACACGGAATCCTTTCCGAATTTGGCCTTGATCTCCAAGGTCATGGTGGTGGTATCCTTGACTGCCGTCCGTGCGGTATCGGTATGTGGTTGCTCATGGGGAATCAGGATGCCGAGAAGGCTGTCCTCGCTCGAGTCGGTCGTAACCTTGCCCTTCTGCTGAGAGGCAGCCAGCGAGTCGGCGCGGGACGATGCCGGTGACGACGCTGTGCCGGAAGATGGACCTGAAGACCCGCCGCTCATTTTTTTTGCGATAAGAGAGAACCCGGCGAGCACGATAATGACAACGAGGATAATAACCCACGGCTTGGCTTCTTTTTTTCGTCCGTGATCGTTCATCGTGATTGATATTTGCGAGTCGCTGCCCTTGCGGAATTTTTCGTCGTGGATGCCGCGTTCCTCGTAGAATTTCTTAAGGATTTCCTCAGGGTCGAGCATGAGGTATTTGGCAAGCGAGCGGAGATAAACGCGGATGTACGGGTCTGGCGGCAAATCATGGTGCTCGTTTGATTCCAGGGACCGGATGTATTTCACATTGAGCTTCAGGTCCTTGGCAATGGTTTCAAGAGCAATGCGGCGGGTGATGCGCTCCTTGCGAAGTATGTCCCCCACTTTTTCGTGTGCCGGCTCGTTTGCCGGTGGAGCGGTCAGTTCGTTTTCGTCGGCCATGCATGCTGTCCTTTCGAGACAAGCCCTTGTTGGAACGCGTCCTTTAGGGACGCGTATTCAGTGAAGCAATCGATGGTTGTCCGCACCGGCAGCCCCACGACATTGTAATAACAACCTTCTATTCTGTCAACAAACGACATGGCGTTGCCCTGGATTGCATATGCCCCGGCCTTGTCCTGCCAGTCGCCCTCGCGAAAGTAATCGTCACGTTCCTGCCGGGGAAGAGTCCGAAACACCACCAGCGTTTTCGAGACCGCGCTCGCACAAAAGCCGCATTCCTTGCACACCAGCGCCACAGCGGTCAGGACGCTGTGGGTTTTTCCAGAGAGCATGTCAATCATCGCACGGGCGTCGCTTTTGTCCTTAGGCTTGCCCAGAATCTTTTTTCCCAAAACCACGACCGTATCCGCCCCGAGCACCAAGGCTTCGGGATGACGAGACGCCACAGATCCGGCCTTTGCGCATGCTAGGTTTCTCAAGGAGGAAGAAAGCCTGCCTGAGCGCCGAAGGTATCCTTCCTCATCCGGTATCGTAGGAACCACGGTCGTAAAACGAAGCCTCATGAGCCTGAGGATTTCACGCCGCCGTGGGGATTGCGATGCAAGGATGATTCGCCTGTCGAGTTGTCTCCACACGCTTGTAATATAGTTTTGATTCACGGACGGGGCAACACCGCTTCGTGGGCAATGAGCACGAAAACTCCCTGCAGGTCGTGCGGATTTACCCAAGTTCGACAAAGGAGGAATCGCCGATATTCAGGTTGATTTTCTTTCCCTTGAGTACCGCGTTCGCGCCGATGATTGAATTTTCCAGCACGCATTCGCTGACCGCGGCATTCGACTCGATGATACTTTCGGAAACCTGGCATTTGGTGACGCGCCCGCCCTGCGCAACGGTTACGAACGGTCCGACGATGGACTGAAAAATTTCGCACGAGGGATGGATGTTGACAGGTTCGATAATGATATTATGTTTCCGGACTTCGTCCGGCACCGAAGAATTCCGCTGCAGAAGATACCGGTTGGTTGCAAGCAGCGCCTTGACGCCGCCGCAGTCGTACCAGCCATCGATCAGGGATGTCGAGAACGCGTGTCCGTTGTCGATCATAAGCTGAAGCGCGTCGGTCAGCTGGTATTCGCTGTATTTTTTCTTGCCGCTTGATATCATGGAATCGAGCGTCCTGGCCAGGACCGCACCGTCCTTGATCAGATAGATACCCACGACCGCAAGCCCCGATTCCACGTCAGGCTTTTCGACGAGCTTCTTGACCATGCCGTTTTTTGTCGTGAACGCGATGCCGAACTGCCGGGCATTTGCCTCGATGCGCTTGACGCCGAGAACCGATGTCTTGGAATGCACGAATTTCGTGACGTCAAAATCCAGGATCGTATCGCCGAGAATGATGAGTACCGGTGAATGGCCGAAGAACGAGGAAGCGCAATGAATGGCATGGCCAAGGCCCAGAGGCTCTTTCTGGTCAACGAACCGGGTGGGAAAGGAATAATTCGACTTTACATAGGAGCGAATCTTGTCTCCCATGGGGCCGGTGACGAAAATAGCCTCTTCGATGTCAATGGCTTTGATACCGTCAAGGATGTGACCGAGTATCGGCTTTCCTGCGACATGCATGAGGGACTTGGGCGTGGAGAAGGTGTGCGGCTGCAGCCGAGTGCCCATTCCTGCGACAGGGATTACAATCTTCATGTGCATCCTTTTGGAAATGATATACTTTCTTTAGAAAATATACGATGAAACAATGTAATTTGGGAAAAAATAAATAGCGGCATCCATAGGATTAGCGAGGCGGAGGACGGCAATGAACAAAGAACTTGAAGTCGCATGCGACGCAGCCCGGGAAGCGGGCAGGCTCGTCAAGAAAATGCAGGCAACCATGAGCGTTTCCGAAAAATCCAAAAACAATCTGGTCACGACGGCCGATCTGGCTGCGGAAGATGCGATCATTTCAATGATCGGAAGCCATTTTCCGGCGCATTCGTTCTGTGCTGAGGAACGCCATGAGTCGACCCCGCGGGACGCCGACAACCTCTGGGTGATCGACCCGTTGGATGGCACGAACAACTATGCTCATGGCATTCCGCATTTCTGCATTTCGATTGCCTATGCACAGCGTGGGGAGGTTAGAGCCGGAGTCGTGTTTGATCCGATGCGTGATGAATGCTATACCGCGGTCAAGGGTGAGGGCGCCTTTCTGAATGGAAAAAGGATTGCGATTTCTTCCTGCGACAGGCTCGACCAGGCGGTCATCGCGACAGGTTTTGCGTATGATCGAGGTTTTACGATGGAAAAAACTCTTGAGGCCGTGCACGGACTCTTCAAGTCCAATATCCGCGGCATCAGGCGTATGGGAAGCGCGGCGCTTGACATGTGCTGGGTCGCCAGCGGAAGGTTCGACGGATATTTCGAATACCTGCTTTCGACCTGGGACTACGCGGCAGGCATGCTCATCGTAGCCGAGGCAGGCGGCCAGTGCAGCGATCGAGCGGGCAATCCGCTTGCCCTCTCAGCCGCAAGCATCGCGACGTCGAATGGAAAGATTCACAAGGAATTTCTGGATGTCGTGCGGTGGCGGGAATGAGAACTCGTCAATGCAAAGTTACAATAGTCTTGTAAGATTGCACGATGCTCAAGGTTAGCCATAAACAAAAAAAGCCCCTTCGTTCCCGAAGAGGCCTTTGCAAAACAGAAGAATGATTTTCTCAGCCTTCCATGACGTCTTTTTCTTTTACCACCAGCAACTCGTCGATTGACTTGATGTATTTGTCGGTGAGCTTCTGGATCTCGGCCTCGCCTTTTTTCCCTTCATCCTGCGTGACCTGCTTGTCTTTCTCGGCTTTCTTCAGCTTTTCGTTTGAATCGCGGCGGATGTTGCGGACCGCGACTTTCCAGTCTTCGCTGATCTTTTTGCAATGCTTGAACAGATCAGCTCTCCGCTCCTCGGACAGCGCCGGAATGGGAAGCCTGATCACATTGCCGTCGTTTTGAGGATTAAGGCCGAGGTCGGATGCCTGTATCGCCTTTTCGATAGGCGACAGCATGCTTTTTTCCCAGGGCGCTATCATGATCAGCCGCGCGTCCGGGATTGAAATCGCCGCGATCTGGTTCACGGGCATGGGCGAGCCATAGTAGTCGACCGTAATTCCCTCAAGCAGGGACATGCTGGCGCGCCCGGTGCGTACTCTGGAAAAGTCCTTCTTGAGGCTGTCGATAGTTTTTTTCATCCGCTGGTCTGTTTCGGCATGTACAGTATCACTGAAACCCATGGTCACACTCCCTTTTTGACAATGGTCCCCACCGGTTGACCTTCAACGCATTTGCGGAGGGATCCGGTTTCGAGCAATTTGAAAACAATGATCGGTATATCGTTTTCCATGCACAAGGCAAGCGCGGTTGCGTCCATGACACGCAAATTTTTCGCAAGCGCTTCGCTGTGGGAAATGGTTTGGAATTTCTTTGCGGCAGGATTTTTCACCGGATCGCTGTCGTATACCCCGTCGACCTTCGTTGCCTTGAGCAGGACCTCGGCTTTGATCTCAGCGCATCGCAGCGCAGCGGCGCTGTCTGTTGTAAAGTAGGGGTTGCCGGTGCCGCCCGCGATGATGACAACTTCGCCGTTTTCGCAATGGCGGCGTGCTGCCTCTGCGGTGAAATATTCGGCTGCTTTCGGAAACGGCACTGCGCTCATGACGCAGCAAGCAATGCCGGCTTTTTCCAGAGCCGCCTTGAAGTACAGGGAATTGATGATGGTTGCAAGCATGCCGATGTTGTCGGCGAGACTTCTATCGAGGTTTTCTGCTGAGCCGCCGCGGAAAATGTTGCCGCCGCCGATGACCACGCCGATTTGCACGCCGGCATCATGGACGTCGCGAACATCAGCCGCAATACGGTCGACGACTGCGGGATCGAAACCAAAGCCCTTGCTGCCTGCGAATACCTCGCCCGACAGTTTCAGGAGGATTCTCTTGTAAACGGGCTTGGGCATTTTTGGATGGTTCTGAAGAACACTCCCCTTCGCCCTCTTCACCTCCCCCTTTTTCAAGGGGGAGACAGGGTGGGGGTGCAAGTTTTCAGCTTGTTTACTCTTCTGCGCCTAATTCGTAGCGAACAAAGGAAACGACCGTGATCTTGCATGACAATGCCTTTTCCGCATCTGCGATACGGTCGGAAACGGCACGTTCCGCATCGCGAATATACGGCTGCTGGACAAGCGTCGAATCCTTGAAAAACTTTTCAAGCTTTCCCTCGACGATCTTAGGCCACACCTTTTCCGGCTTGCCTGACGTTTGCGCCTGAGTCAGGTAAATTTCTTTTTCTTTCTCGACAAGAGTCGGGAAGGCTTTTTCAAGCGCAGCGCGGTCGATGGCGATCGGGTTGGACGCGGCGACCTGCATGGCCAGATCCTTGCCAAGATCGGCAAATGCCTGCTGCGACGCTGCTGCGGCATTGTCGGTCGAAAGTTTCACGAGCACGCCGATCCTGCCTTCACCGTGATTGTATGTAAAGAGCTTTTCGTTCGCACCGGCAGTCGTTCCCTTATGGTAGCGGCGGAATGTGATCTTCTCGCCGATCTTTGCGACAAGCTCAAGCACCCTGGCGTCAACGGTTTGGCCATTGAACACAGGGGATGTCAGGGACCTGGCGGCGGTTATGTCCGCCGGTTTCTTTTCCATCAGAAGCGTGCCAAGCGTGGCGATGAATTTCACGAAATCATCATTGCGCGCGACAAAATCCGTCTCTGAGTTTACTTCGTAGAGAATGCTGCACGAAGCGTCGGACACAATGGTGACCTTCCCCTGCTTTGCGTCCTTGCCTGCACGCTTTGTCGCGGTGGCCTGGCCCTGTTTGCGAAGCGTTTCTATGGCAAGCGTCATGTCGCCCTTGGCTTCGATGAGCGCTGCTTTGCATAGCATCATTCCCAAGCCGGTTTTTTCCCTGAGTTCCTTGACAGCGGTTGCTGAAATTTCCATCGTCTTACTCCTCTTCAATGAACTTCGTTATCTTTTTGCGAACGACCCGGTGCTTCTTCGGCACGACTTTACCGTCAACGATCTCGTCGCCTTTGAGCGTATCGGCAACTTCAGGCGCTTCGAGCAGGTCCACGATTTCTTCCGTGTCTTCGGACGTCGAGACCTGGGGCTTTTCCCCTGATTTTTCCATTTCAGCAGCCAAGGCTGCACCGCCTGCCTCGATGATCGCGTCGGCCACTGTTTTGGTGATGAGCTGAACAGATTTGATCGCATCGTCGTTGCCGGGAATCGGATAATCGATCTCGTCCGGATCGCAGTTCGTGTCAACGATCGCACCGATCGGAATTTTGAGCCTGCGTGCTTCCGCGATGCCGATCTGTTCCTTGATCGTATCGACCACAAAAACGACCTTGGGAAGCTTTATCATGGAACGCACGCCGGAAAGGACCGTGAGCAGCTTTTCCTTGTGCTTCATATGCGCCTGAACTTCTTTTTTCGGAAGCGCTTCCATGGTGCCGTCTTTTTCCATGGCTTCAATTTTGTCAAGTTTCCCGACGCTCTGGCGTATGGTCTGGAAATTGGTGAGCATGCCGCCCAGCCAGCGTTCCGTGACGTAGGGCATGTTGCAGCGGGTCGCTTCCTCCTGGATACAGTCCTTGATCTGCTTCTTGGTGCCCACGAACAGCACCCTGCCGCCGTTTTTTACCTCATTTTTGATGCAGTTGATGTATCTGTCAAGGCCGTTGAGGGTCTTGTTCAGGTCGATGATGTAGATGCCGTTTCTGGGGCAGAGAATGAAACGCTGCATCTTGGGATTCCAGCGTTTTGTCTGATGACCGAAATGGGTTCCTGCTTCGAGCAGGTCCTGCAGGGAAAGTGCGGACATACGAAGAACTCCTTGAAAATGGGTTATACCACCACGGTGCTATCGCGCACAGGATCACGCTTCCAGGGGAAGCGCACCCATCCTGTGCTCGCACCGTGTGAGTAGTAAATATGAATAGAGAAACGACCAGGATTCTCCTGATTTGAAAACAGGATTACCCTGATTAAAATTCGGAACAAACCTAAACAAGAGTTGATTCTCTGATCAACGTTTCGAGAACTGGAACCGTTTGCGGGCTCCGGCCTGGCCGTACTTCTTGCGCTCGACAATTCGAGAATCGCGAGTGACTAGACCTTTTTTCCTGAGTATCTTGCGGTATTCTTCACTTACCTTGGCCAGCGCGCGCGAAATGCCGAGACGGATCGCTCCGGCCTGACCGCTGAGCCCTCCGCCCTGAACCTGCGCAACGACATCATAGGAGCTGCCGGCGGCTGTCACGTCAAAAGGCTGTTCCACGTCCAGCATCAGCACTTCACTCTTGAGATATTCCCTGATGGGAAGACCGTTTACGATACGTTCGCCTTTTCCGGGCTTCACCACAACACTGGCTATCGCCGTTTTCCGCTTCCCGGTCGCTTTGAATACGTTATCCAAAATTACCCGCTCCTTGTTTATGAGAGAATAGTATCTGTCTTATACAGAAAGTGTTTTGGGCTGCTGGGCGACATGCGGATGCTCCGTGCCTGTGTACACGTGCAGTTTCCTCATGATCGCGCGGCCGAGCTTTGTCTTGGGCACCATGCCGTGGATCGCGTGCGTGATCACCTTGGTCGAATCCTTGGCCATCTGTTCCTTGAACGGACGGTGCTTCTGGCCACCCGGGTACATGGTGTGGCTGAAGTAGGTCTTGAGCTCGGGCTTCTTTCCCGTGAGCTTGACTTTGTCGGCATTGATGATGACGACATAATCGCCATGGTCCTGGTTCGGCGAAAAGGCAGGTTTGCCTTTCCCCATGAGAATCCCGGCGATTTTTGATGCGAGTCTTCCGACGACCTTGTCCGCGGCGTCCACGATGAACCACTCGCGTTTAATGCTTGTTGTTGGTACGACGACTGTCTTCATTCTTCCTCTTGCTCCGTCAAAAAATCATTTTTTCGGTTCTGAACAGTGGGAGAGAATATATAACATCGTCGAAATAAGTGTCAACATGTATATTACTACCCGCTTGTTTCAGGAGTTTTGAGGAGCATCAATGATCAGGGAATTCCACTATGAAGACTTTCTCCCCCTCCCGTCCCTGGCCCAGAAAAAGGCCGCGACCAACACCTCGGTAAGTCTCGTCATCCCGACGCTCAACGAAGGCGCCACGGTCGGGTCGATCATCGAATGTGCCAAACAGGAACTCATGGAAGACGTACGGCTGATCGATGAAATCATCGTCATGGACAGCTGTTCGAATGATGCGACCCAATATGTCGCGGAAAAAGCGGGCGCTACGGTGTATCGTGTCGACGAGGTGGCGACGGATTTTGACGTGCCGCCGGGAAAAGGAAGCGCCCTGTGGAAATCGCAGTTTGTCGTCAAAGGCGACATTGTCATCTGCGTCGACGCAGACATCAGAAATTTCAACTCCCATTTCATTTTCGGCCTTATCGGTCCGTTTTTCCTGGACCCGGAGATTATCTTTGCAAAAGCCTATTACCGGCGCCCGCTTCTCCTGGACAACCATTCGTATGAGAACTACGGCGGCCGGGTTACCGAAATACTGGTCAGGCCCCTCTTGTCCGCATTCATGCCGGACCTGGCGCGCATTCATCAGCCGCTATCCGGTGAATACGCGTTCCGCAGGCTGCCGGTACAGACAATTCCTTTTTCATCCGGGTACGGCGTTGAAATAGGCATGATATTCGATATCGAAAGGACATTCGGTCTCGATCGCGTGGTGCAGGTGGACATGGGTACCCGTTGCCACCGTAACCGGTCGGTCGGGGAGCTCGGAAGAATGTCTCTGGGAATCATCCAGACCATGATGCGCAAACTTGAGCGCGACGAAAAGATTTCCTTGCATGCCCCCCTCAGCGATGTTATGATTTCACCGATAGAATCCGGACTGGAAGAAACGCTTGTCAGGGAAATAGAGATTCCGGCGTACGCCGATGCCGTGGAGCTGAAGAGCGTTCGTGTCCCTTAAGCAGGGCGTCTTCCGTTTAGTCAATTAACGTCATGAGAGCATCTTGTCGGAAGAACAGAGGGCGGCTATGATCCCCAACCTTTCAATCCCCACGATTTTCCTTGTCGTGGTTGCAATTTTAGGACTCTTCATCGCGGTCCGCAGCTTTGTCATGCCGAAATCGTTTTTCAAGAACCAGGAGAAAAAGGAAGAGCTTCGGAAAATTCTTGAGAAGAACAAGACGATGCAGGATAATCTGTAGGAACTGAGAGAGGGACTCAGACAAGCTGCATGAATACCGTGGCTTTGTCGACCTCGCTGCCGATATCCTCGAGGAGTGTCTGGAGCTGGATGTTCTCAAACCCGAGGTTTATCCAGACCTCCTCTGACATCTGCGGTATCCTGTTGTCGCCGCCATTTCCGATGTCAAGGGCGCGGACGAGTATGTCCGAGGCATGGACGATCCCGGTCATGGTTGAAAAATCCTTTTCAGGCGCCTGATAATGGTGGTTCTTGACCGCTCCCTGGAGCGCCGCAGGCAGGTTCCATCGCTCGGCAATGACACCGCCGAGCTCCTGATGGGTGATGTGGAGCACTTCTTTTTCGCTTTCGTAAAACAGGCAGTTCTTCAGGATCCTGTTCTGCACGACCGCCTCAAATTCCTCAGGCAGGTAATTGCACATCAGGATTTTGCCCACGTCGTGGATAAGGCCTGCGATGAAGCACTCTTCCTTTGCGCTGAAGCCGATGTGCTTTGCGATGCACTGCGACGCGGCGCCGCAGGCGATTGAGTGCAGCCAGAATTTTTGCATATCGAAATTCTGGCTGAGCGAGATCCGCTTTGAGAAAGCGTCGAAAATCGAGGCGGTCAGCACGACATTCTTGACTGTTGAGAAACCGAGAATCACCACCGCATGTGTGATGGTCGAGATCTTGCCGGGAAACCCGTAAAACGCAGAATTGACAAGCTTGAGAACTTTTGACGCAAGCGCCTGGTCGGTCGTGATGGCCTTGCCGATCTCCTCGGCAGACGTCTGCGGATTCTGGAGAAGGCGCGTGATCTTTTCAATGACCACGGGCAGTGTCGGGATGGTCGACACATTTTCAAGCGTCTTTTTGATTGCGGCTGCGTCTTTCACAGGTGCCTTTTCAGGTGTTGTGCTGGATCTTGAATTTGTAGACGGCTGCGAATATTTTCTTCATGATTTCGTTTCCGATCACCCTGGAAAATTTCTCCTCCAGTTGCGTCCGGATTTCTTCAGGAGACACCGCGCCGGCCGCTCCTGCCTGCGCAGAATCCTCTTCCCCGTCGACATACACGAATTGCACGCCCCAGTTCTTAAGCCGGTGTCCCATTGAGGCGGTCAGCATCGTGCCTTTTGCAAGGAGGATGCTGCCGGAGGTGCCGCACACTTCCTTGGCAAGAACCATTTTATCAACGATGTTTTCGATGAGAACGCGTTTCATGATATCGTTTCCGGGCCAAAGGCGGATTTCTGATATTCTATTATTAATGCACTTTAATTTGTATAAAATATAACTGTATTGCAACGTGAAGCAACCAAATACGTAGGCAGCAGTCATAAAAAGGCGGGTTCGGCATTATGTCGTTTTCGATCCAGATATTCGCGTTCTGCAAAAAAGGAGAAATATCCGCCTCCGAGATCGGCCGGTACACGAAACTCATCGCGCCCCATGCAGCGCTGACCGTAACGCACCTGAAATCGCCGGCAGGGTCGTTTGGCAACAAGAGCGAATTAATGGAGGCTGAGGCCAAAATCGTGTGCAGCCGAATCCCCGGAAAATCATTTGTTGTCGCGCTTTCCGAGGAAGGAAAAAGCCCCGGACAAAGCGCTTCATTTGCGCAGTGGCTCTCCAAAAGGCAGCAGCAGAGCATTCCCTTGGTCTTTGTTGTCGGTGGAGCATTCGGCATTGCGCAATCTTTGAAGCAAAAGGCACATGAGGTCATGAGCCTGTCGCCCCTGACCTTGTCCCATAGCTTGGCACAGGTGGTCCTGTTGGAACAAATTTACAGGGCATTTACTATATTAAAAGGACACCCATACCATAAATAAGAGGGAAACCACCGGCACATGCATGGACAACGTGCTTTGGGATACGATCGCACCGAAAGCGGCGGCGTCGGGCTGCGGATCATCTGGATTGTGGCCACGCTTGCGGTCGTTGCGGCGGCCATCTTCTGGTTTCTTGACAAAGGCCAAGAGAACCAAGGGATATTGAACCGGAAGGCTGTGGAAATCAGCGAATACGGACTCCTGATGGCGCTTGATCGGTTGAAGGACAGCCCGTCATGGTGCGAAGGTTTGGCCAGGACCGATTATGAAAACGGATGGTACGCAGTTTCAGTCAGGCGCCAGGAAGGGAAAGACACGACGTTCCTGGTCGTTGAGTCCGTGGGTCATGCGGGTCAGGTCGCCCGCAAACAAGGCTGTATCCTGCGCCTTGAGAAAAAGAATGGCGATTCGGTATGGGTACGGCAGAGCATACGATAGCCTTTGCGCCCCCCTTTCAATTCCTCTTGAACACAATGATTCCAAGCTGCCTTCAGTCTCATGCTATTTTGTAAAGATGCATGCCGCCATACCCGGTCACCGGGAATAAGCGGGAAGCGGGGCATTTCGCGTGTACAACCAGTTGTGGAAGGCCGTTTCTTATTCATGATATATGGTAGGCATTGTTTTTTCAGCTTTTTGCATTCTTTTTTCCTTGACAATTTTACGCTGTCTTGATAGATATTATATATATAACTCCGAAACCTATTGGCAGTTAGGGAGATTGCTTCAATTCAATTCTTAAGTGATGATGGTAATAATATATTTTTAAAGGCACTAGCGAACAATGAACATCCTTCATAAACTGCGGGGCGAAAATACCACGGCGGGGTTGGACATCGGCAACCATTCCCTGAAACTGGTAAAGCTGCGCCATCTCAAGAACGGATACTTTCTTGAGGCGGCCGGCATCAAGGAGCTTCCGGTCGGAACCATTGAGGGCAGCGAGATAAAGAACCGGGACGCGCTCATCGATGCGATAACGACCCTGGTCAACCAATGCGATCCGTCAACCGTTGAAGTCGTCATTTCCATGTCCGGCCACGGCATCATTTCGGACAAGTGCAATTTCAAGATCGATCCCAATGAAAACGCGGAAGAAATGATCCTGTGGGAGGCTGGTCAACGCAGCCCCTTCGACGTTGACGATATCACCCTGGACTACAAGATACTCCATCGGAAAGCGGAGACCGGGGAAGTCGAAGTGCTGCTGGTTGCCGCAAAGAACCAGATCATGCAGAACTACATCGACCTGCTGTACGAGGCTGGTCTCAAACCGGTCATCGTCGACGTCGTGTCCTTTGCCGTGAACAACTGCTGGGCGCTCGAAAGCGCCCGTCACCAGCAGGGTGGGGTAATTGCTCTTGTCAACATCGGGCATAACCTGACGAATGTTACCTTTGTCAAGGATGGCATCTACCATTCTTCCCGGGATATCTCCACGGCCTGCGATTTCTACACAAAAACGTTACAGCGAAATCTGGGCGTCGGGCCCGAGGAGGCCGTCAACATCCTGAAAGGCCGAACCAACCAGTCACTTGACGTCAATACCCTTCGGCAAAGTCTTGATTACGCGTCCGAGGAGCTTTCCACGGGCATTGACCTGGCCTTCTCGTATTTCAAGAGCTCGGAAAAGAGCGATGCCATAGACAAGGTGGTGCTCTCCGGAGGCGGCGCTTACATTCCCAACATCTCCTCGCTGCTGGAAAAGCGGCACCAGACCAGCGTTCAAATTTCAAATCCAATGGGAAGTTTAACGTACGACCCCGCGTTGTTCGGCGCGCAGGATCCCAGAAAGTTTTCCGCGCTGTTCACGGTTGCCGTGGGTCTTGCCCTGCGGAAGGTTGCGGCCTGATGATAGATCGCGTCGAAATAAACCTGCTGCCCGCGGAGTATCGCGTCCACAAACGTGGCATCCGCATTTCACGCGCAATCGTTTATCCGTCGCTGGGCCTAGTTTTCCTCGGGTTTCTTCTCCTGTCATGGACAATCGGACTCGACACCGAGATCGGCCAGCTCAAGGGCGACATTCTTAATGTCGACGAACTGATCAGGAAGAACAGCTACATCAAGGACCAGATCAACAAGCTCCGGGCCGACCGGGCGGTGATTCAGGAAAAGATCGTGGCGCTCGAGCGGATCAATGTGAACAGGGAAAAATGGGTGCGGCTCATGGAAATCCTGTGTCAGCGCGTTCCGGATTTCACCTGGGTGGTTTCCATAGACGAGAAAGACCAGAACCCGCCAGTGCTTGCCATCGAAGGAAGGACCCTGTCGTTTCCCGAGGTCGCGAATTTCATGTCGCGCCTTTCCGAAAGCGAATTCATCAAAAGTGTGGACCTATCCAGCATCGAAGAAACCAAGGAAGCCGTCAAAATGTTCAGGTTCAATATTTCATGTACGATCAACCCGGACGTCCGGCTCGAGACCGAAAAAAAGAACGCGACGGCCCTGGAAGCCGAGCGTTAGCATCTATATATGGATTATCAACGCTTCCTGCGTAGATAATGAAATCAGCTACAGCAATCCACCAGCGAAGCAGGTGGGCTGAGGATACTAAATGGCGTTCAAGATCGATCTTAAGAATCCGCGCGTGCGGAACATCCTGATCATCGTTGCCGTCGGCCTTGCCGGTACGGCACTGTGGTATAATTCGGTGTATCTTGAAAAGCAGAAGATGGTCGTAACTCTGAAGGCAGACCTGGTTCGCAAGCAGAACGAGCTCAACAACATATACGCGCTCAAACCGCAGCTCAAGAAGCTGGAAAAAGACATCGCCATGGCGCAGGTTCGTCTTGATTCTCTCAAATCAATGTTCCCGGACCAAAAGGAGATTCCGAAGCTCATCCGGGAAATTACGAGCGTTGCGCGCGCGTCCGATATTTACACCACGCGGTTCAATCCGCTGCCCGATATTCAGCGGGAATATTATGTGGAAAACCGGTACGACATGTCGGTGTCGGGCGGTTATCATCAGCTTGCCGAGTTCTACAGTTTCCTGGCAAACCTGCCGCTGATCATTAACCTGACAACGGTGTCGATCCATGCCAACGCAAACCTCGCGGAGGCAAAAAAAGAGGCAGAGGAACACGGAGGCGCGGTGTCGAGTATAATCGCGTCGTTCCAGATGACGACATTTTCGTCAAAGAAGTAAGGCCAATGCAATGATACCGGCATTGAAACAATATCTCATGATACCTATGGCCCTTGTCGTTGTCTTTTCGGCGTGCCTGAGTACGGCGCATGGAGCATCTGCCGTGCTCGGCGGAATTGACATTACGGGGAGCGAGAAAGGGCTGGCGCTCACGCTGTCTGCCGATGGTCCGTTCTCTGTGTCGCTTGAACAAAAACCCGCAGCCGGTAAGAACGGGCTGGCCGCAGTGGTGTCGATTCGCTGCACCAAGGCGATCTACGGCCTTGACGAATTTTCCTTCATGGACTTCCCCGGCGCATGTCCGGTCCGCCGCATTGCGGTAAGCGAAAGCCCGGCCGAAGCCGCCATCGAGATCACCATCGGCATGACGGCAGCGCCCGACAAACAGCTGCTTTCGAAGCAAAAGGGCAACACGTGGATCATCCTTCTCTCACGTCAATCGTTCCCGGGATTTGCCTGGACCTCCCTTCCATCTGCGTCCGCAGGCGCAAAGTCTGCGACGCCGGCCAAGGTTTCGATCCCTGACAACGGACAGGCCCGCCTGACGGATGTCACGATGCTGGCCCGCGACAGGGTGGAGCGGTTCACCTTTCTGTTCGACCGGACGACGGTCATGCGTCTCAAGCGCGAAGCGGACCGGGTCGTCGTGCTGTTCGTCAATGCGACCAGCGACCTTGCTTCACAGCGGCTCACGCCGCCGAGCACGCAGGTTGCGGATATCGAGCTCAAACAGGTCGCGCACGGCGGCACCATCTGGCTTGGTGCATCCCTGGATTTCCATAGCGGTGCAGGTACGGAAGCTATCCTGCAGGCTTTTTCGGACCGGCTCGTCATCTACTGCGCGACCGACTCCCTGGAGCGGCTCGCGATGTGGTCTGCGAAACAGGGATCCGGAACCGTGTACCCTTTTGTCAAGATGCCCCGGTTGCCGGTCGATTACAAAGGCATGGAGGAAAAAGCAAGGACGGACCTGGCGAAAACGGTTGAAGAAGGGGCCTCGACATTCGCGGTCCGGGAAGAAAATCCCACCGCCGCCGCCGCAGGGCCTCCATCTGCACTCGCGCATGAAACGCCCGAGCAGGTGACGCCTGAGCCGGCATCGCAGCGTGTCAATCCGCCGCCGTCGCCGCCGCAGGCCATGGCGACAAAAAAAGAACCTCCGGCCGCAGTCCGGCTGCTGGTTGCCAAAAACAACGTCAACCTCAGGAGCGGGCCGTCAGCTTCGGATAGCCTTGTGGCGCGGCTGGCGATCGGCGCCGGCGCTTCGCCGCTTGCCAGGAAAAACGGCTGGATACAAATCCGGACCATTGAGGCGACCGGTTGGGTGATGCAGGCCATGGTCGTGGACAGCAGCCGCGCTCCCCGGGAACTTCTTGCTAAAATAGAACAGGGTCGCCGTCAACAGCTCGAAAAAGTCGCGGCCGAAGAGCGGGCGGCCCAGGTAGCGTCGCAAAAAGAAAAGCTTGCTCTTGAGCAAAAGGCGGCGAAGCAGAAGCAGCATGAAGAGGCTCTTGCAAAGAAACAGGTGGAAAAAGAGGCCCTTGCGAACCGCGCTTCGGAATTGAAGGCGCAACAGCAAGCGCAGAAGGAGCTCGCGGCAAAGGCTGCGGCCGCCCGAGATTCCGTCATCCGGCTCAAGGCAGCCCAACTGCAGGACAGCATCGAGCGCGCGAAACGAAACGCACCGAAGCTGGTGGAATATCATGTCTACGGACGCGACCCGTTTCTGCCGCTTTCACGCGACCATGACAGTCCTGTTCCCGCGGTCGAAGACCTGAACTTGGTCGGCATACTCTATGACCAGGCAGACCGCATCGGACTTTGCGAGGACAAGAATGACAAAGCCCGGGCCTATGCACTTCGCGAGAACGATCCGGTCCAGAGCGGCTACGTTCTGCGTGTCCAGCCGGACAAGATGCTTTTTCTGATCAACGAAATGGGCATATCCAGGACCTATGCTTTGAAACTTGTCAAGGAAAAACAATAGCGTGCATTTTTCTTGCGGCGGAAAGGCCGCGTGGCCGGCAGAGCGGGTTCGCGTGGATTCACATAAAAGAGGGTGTGTATGAACAGATCAAGACGAATGGCGTCGTGGTGCAGCATTGGTGTCCTCCTCGTGCCGCTTTTCATGACCGCAGCGCATGGTCAGCAGGCGGACACCGCGGCACCGGGCACTTCGGGCTCCAAGACGACATTGGCGGAAGCGATCAGGAAGTCGGTCGGTCACGACAAGCCGATTGAGCGCTTTTCCGTGAACAATGCGGACGTCCGCGCCGTGTTCAAGCAGCTTTCGGAATTTTCCGGCGCCGACATCGTGCTCGCCGACAAGGTGGCCGGCACGGTCAGCGTTTCCGTGACAAACAAGACCTGGCGCGAGATCATGGGGATCGTGTGCAAGATCGCCAACCTCACCGCGATCAAGGAACCGGCCTACTATTATGTCGTTCCGTCCGATGAATACCGCAAGCAGCAATTGTCCGATGAGGCAATGAACAAGGAGGAGGAGTCACTTGAGGAATTGAAACGGGAAATCATCAAGTGCAACAACGCCAAGGCCGAGGAGATGAAGAATTCCGTGCAAACGCTCCTCTCGGCACGGGGAAAGATAACCGTCGTCGAAAGGAACAACGCGCTCATCATCTTTGACACCCCGGAAATCATCGCGCAAATACGAAAAACGATCCAGGACCTTGACATTGAGACAAACCAGGTGTTCATCTCATGCAAGATCATAGAAGTCAATTCGGGCGTCGCCAAAGACCTTGGCATCGGGTGGGGCTATTTCGACCATCTCGGAGGCACGGATGTCAGCGCGACGCATATGCCCGCCTTCAGCGTCCCGGGAGAGCTGGAGCGGCTGACGTTCGGGATCCTGTCTCAGGACAAGCTTTCCGCAACCCTCAGCCTGCTGTTCCAGAATACCGGGGCCCAGATCGTGGCCCAGCCGCAGATCACGACACTTGACAATAAGGAAGCTACGGTTTTCCTGGGCAGCCAGATACCGATTCAGACGATGACGACCGCGGGGGGCGCTCAATCGAGTCAGTTCGTCGTGGGCACGCCGACCATCACGATGGTCGATGCGGGCACCAACCTGATCGTGACCCCGCATGTGACGAGCGAAAAGCGCATCATGCTTACCCTGAGTTCCACGAAAAGTTCGTATACGCTGACCGGAACCGGTACCAACCCGATTATCAACAAGCAGAGCGCCCAGACCAATGTGGTCGTATCGGACGGAGAGACGGTCGTGATTGCCGGGCTCACCTCCAATGAAACCCAGACGGTGGACGAGGGCATACCGTTCCTCAAGGACATCCCGGTCTTGGGAAATTTATTCAAGCACACGAAGAAAACAGTCAACAAAGATGACCTGATGATCTTTGTCACCCCGCATATCATCAACAAGAAGATCGAAGCGGTCACGGGAGTGGCGAAATAGGAGGCCCCGAGCCAACCGTTTTGTTGTAAATCATGGAGCCTGTGGGGTCTTCACGCCCACCGGCGCCTGTATCCGGTTCCAGAGGGAAAAATTCCCGGCCGTCTTCATCGCAAGTTATTTTTTTTCTTCCCAAACTTATTTTCGTGATTTTTTACTCACCGGGTGTTGACATGCCATCCAAAGATATTGTATACTCATTATCAAAATTGTAGCACATCTTGTGGTTCCCACAGTTTTGCAGGATTCCCTGAAATGCATGTCGCACAAGACCTTTGCAGGTCATTTTTTTCCTGTTTAAAACCCACGCCCGGTTTTCAGGAGGTATAGGCAATCATGATCTCAACCATCAGAAAACGCGACGGTAAACTTGTCCCCTACGACAATTACAAAATTGCCAATGCGATTTTCAAGGCTGCGGAAGCAGTGGGGGGCAAGGATTTCGGACAAGCGCTCACACTCGCAAAGCTGGTCGAACAGGCGATAGCCGCAAAGTTCCACTCCAATTCCATACCCGCTGTCGAGGAGATCCAGGACATCGTCGAAAAGGTCATGATCGAAAGCGGCCACGCTCGCGTCGCAAAGGCCTTTATCCTGTACCGTGAACAGCGCAGGCGAGCGCGCAGCACCAAGGACATCCTTCTTGACATTGTCAATACCATGGACGGGTACCTCAAACAATCCGACTGGCGCGTCAACGAAAACTCAAACGTCAGCTATTCGCTCGGCGGCCTCATTCTGTACAACAGCGGCGCCATCACGGCAAATTACTGGCTCGACAACATCTACTCTCATGAAATCTCGGAAGCGCATAGAAACGGCGAAATCCATATCCACGACCTTTCCATGTTCTCGGGATACTGCGCCGGGTGGTCCCTGCGGCAGCTTATTGCCGAGGGTTTGGGCGGGGTCAGGGGAAAAATATCCTCCAAGCCGGCAAAGCATTTGTCAACGCTCATCCAGCAGATGGTGAATTTTCTGGGCATCCTGCAGAACGAATGGGCGGGTGCGCAGGCGTTCTCGTCGTTCGATACCTATCTGGCGCCGTTTGTACGGGTGAACAAGCTTTCGTATCAGGACGTGAAACAGAATATCCAGTCGTTTATCTTCGGCGTCAACACGCCGTCACGGTGGGGATCGCAGGCGCCGTTCACCAACATCACGCTTGACTGGGTCGTGCCGGCCGACCTTGCCGACCAGCCGGCGATTGTCGGCGGAAAACCCCTGGACGTTACCTACGGGGATTTTCAAAAAGAAATGGACATGGTCAACAAGGCGTTTCTGGAGTTGCTCATCGACGGCGACGCGGACGGTCGCGGATTTTCGTACCCGATTCCTACCTATAATCTGACCGACAATTTCAACTGGGACAGTGAAAACGCGCAGCTTCTCTTTAAGATGACCGGCAAGTACGGGACGCCGTATTTTCAGAATTTCATCAATTCATCCCTGAACCCCAGCGACGTGCGTTCCATGTGCTGCAGGCTGCAACTTGACAAGAGAGAGCTTCGCAACCGCGGCGGCGGCCTGTTCGGGTCCGACGAGTTCACCGGCAGCATCGGCGTGGTCACCGTCAACCTGCCGCGCATCGGCTATCTGTCGTCCTCGCGCGAGGACTACTTCAGCCAGCTCGACCATGTCATGGCCGTGGCGCGCGAGAGCCTGGAAACCAAGCGCAAGGTCATCACGCGCCTCATGGACCAGGGGCTGTTCCCGTACACGCAGCGATACCTCCGGCACTGGAACAACCACTTTTCAACCATCGGCCTCATCGGCATGAACGAGAGCGCGATCAATTTCCTCAACAAGGACCTGACTCACCCGGACGCACGCGCGTTTGCCAAGGACGTCCTGATTCACATGCGGGAAAAACTGGTGAAGTTCCAGGAAGAGACGGGCCATCTGTATAACCTGGAGGCAACGCCGGGCGAAGGCACGAGCTACCGCCTTGCCAAGATCGATCGCCAGAAATTCTCGCGTATGGTCATTCCCGGACAGGACAATCCGTATTACACCAATTCCACCCAGCTGCCGGTCACCACGACCGATGACGTGTTCGAAGCGCTGGACATGCAGAACGATATCCAGAAGCTGTATACCGGCGGCACCGTATTCCATTGTTTCATCGGGGAATCAATCGACAACGTCGAGGCGTGCAAGTCACTGGTCCGCAAAATAGCGTCCACCTACGAAATACCGTATTTCACGATTTCGCCCACGTTCTCGGTGTGCCGCAAACACGGGTATATCCGCGGCGAGCAATTCTCCTGTCCCAGTTGCGGGGAGGAAACCGAAGTGTACTCGCGCATCGTGGGATACTACCGGCCGGTGCAGAACTGGAACCTTGGCAAGAAATCCGAGTACCGCGACCGCAAGCTGTTCAAACCGGACTCGCAGCCGAAAACCAAGACACCTTCGGCGGCGCCAGTTGCGCAGCCGGTCGCCGAACCAGCCGAGGTAGTGGCATGCGATGCGAGCTCTCCGGCGTAGCAGGCTGGCACAAGACATCCTTGATCGATTTCCCAGGCACGGTCTCGACCGTGCTTTTTTTCTCAGGGTGCAACCTGCGCTGCCCCTACTGCCATAATCCCCATGTTGTCAATGCGCAAGCGGCGGACGAAATCGATTCGTCCGCCATCTGGTCGTTTCTGGAAAAACGAAGGAACGTCATAGACGGCATTGTGCTTTCGGGCGGGGAGCCCACGCTTCATGCCTGCTGCGCGAGCGCCGCGGCCGGGATGCGCGAACTCGGGTTTCGCGTCAAGCTCGACACGAATGGCCTTTTGCCCGACATGATCGGGAAAATTGCTCCCGAGTACCTCGCCTTGGATATCAAGACTTCGCCCCGACTTTACAAAACGTATTGCAAATCGCCGTATGAAGACATCGAAGAACGGCTGGTAAGATCGCTTGCTATTGTCAAGACCATGGGCGCAAATGCCGAAGTGCGCATCACATGCGCGCCCGAGGTTGTCAGCCGCGAAATCATAAGCGAACTTGTCCCCCTCATTGCCGGCGTGAGCCAGGTGTTCCTGCAGCCCATGCAAAACACGGTGCCGCTTCTGGATCCTGCATTTGCGGACAAACCACTCATTCCCCCGCAAGAGATCGAACAATTCAGGGAGATTCTCGCACCGCACGTCGGCAGGTGCGATATCAGGGGTTCATGAGAGGCGTCCGGAGGATGGTGCAATAAACATCACAAGATATATGTTTGACAAGTATAATAATGGATGGAACGATCCTTGTACCATCTTCTCGACTTCCGACGCTTCGGCGTACGACCCTTGGAAGTCCCTGACGAGGGACCCGAAGGGGTATCAACTTTCCCCTACGTATTCCTTCCGTATTGACAATCCCCGGTTGCGTTTATATATTGTGATATTGCAAGGGTCACATCATAACCTTTGCAAAGAACGGATGTCGGGAAAGGGAGCGAAAGATCCCTGACCTACCCGGCGGATGCAATTTTTAGGCACTGAACACCCCAGGGGCGATAGTTTACAAACCATGCCAATGATAATCTAAACAATGAAAACAACAGTATTAGTAATTGTATGCCTGTTTTGTTCCGTGTTCTTTTCATGCGACAATGCTTTATCAAAAATCCATAAGAACCCGGAACAGTACCTGATCCAGGAATTAAGGAACAAACGGATATTGATGTTGGCCGATTTTGGGTTTGGCCATGGGCAGCCGTTGCCCTATCATTCAATCCTTGCATTATTGAACACGTGGGTGTCGTTGGTTGAACAGGAATCGGATGTCGATAAACACATTGTTCTGGTTTTAGAATCCACCGGCATGTTGTCTAGTTTGTTCAAACAGTTTATCAAAACCAATGATCCAAACCCGTTCCTGGACTCCACCTTTCTATCCGAGCAATTTACGCTGGAAACGCTTGAATTCTATTCCAATCTCCGGCGATTCTCGAATAAAATTGACAGCCTTAACGCTCGGTTACCCGAAAACACAAAAATCGGCTTTGATATTCTGGGGCCGGAAGGGGTGCCTGTTTATAGGCCCAATGAATCGCTTGATTCGCTCTCAATAGACATTTTCAACTACTACCTAAAGGACCGGGATCTCTTAACTGCACACCGTGTGATTGATTATCTTGCGATTCATAAGGACACAAAAGCGATATTTTTTTATGGGGGCGCCCACCTTATCAAGACATTGGATAACAAGAGCTTTCATGGAGACGGCCGTGTTAGAAACAAAAACGCCAAGGGATACTATTTGGCGCATTACTTAAAAGAGGCGTTTGGAGACAGGCAAGTACTATCCGTAAACCAGATAAGATACGATAGCGCGGATGCGCTTTCGAAAAAGATAGCACCATCTATAGTGGCAAATTTAGGGAAAGACAATTTTTATATTGAACCCAATGCATTATTTCGAAAATTGCTGTTGTTTCCGCGCTATGATGGCTACATCGTGCGAATGGAGTCGTTTGCTCATGGTCATGAAGTCAACAGAATCTTCTCTCGGAATATTGTGAAGCATTTTTTGTTCAAAATGAACAATTATCTCAGTGATACGACAAATACGTTATTGAAACGAGATTACCTTTGGTCGATAACCACAATTCTGCCCTATTTCTCCGGAAAACATTTTGAATATCCTACTAAGCCGGAACTATGGTTTAAGAGCAACAAACCGACAATTGCTTTGGCAGAATGGACAAATTGGCTGAAGATGAATGATTCCACCTTTTCACAACGACTGGAATCCAAGAGCTTTGAAGACGGCTTAAAACTGATGTATCTTCGGAGTTTCGGCAGCATGCTAATAAAGGATGAATTGCTCTCGATTGGATTTAGCGAGAAGATGTGGAAAATGTCGGGTTTTTCGGAAAATCAATGGGACAGTCTGATTTGGCCCCTGGCGATAGATCGGATCAAATGCATTAATGCAATCGGACAATATTGGATCGGCGATTCCGCGGAACAATTTCTAGCGCACGACATTCTCGTCCGTTATACAGGCAAGAACTTCTCGAATCCAGATTTGTATTTGAAATGGTTTAGGAACGAAAAAGACAGTATTTCGTATTAATGAACGATGCGCGTGAGAAAACCATGGCCAAGTCCCTGCAGAAGGAGAAGCACCCGACGGGGTGGCCTCGGGAGCGAGAGCGTCTTAGTATCCTCCTCTTCGCCTTGGCCTGCTTTCTCTTTTCCCAGCCGGCACATAGTACCGGAGTTGTTGTCGCCTCAACGACTTCGCGGACTGTCCAACCACATCCCCTGCCTCCCACTCTTGTCGGCGTTATCACGCAGGAAGCCTATGACAAATGGTTGTCGGGCAAGGTTCTGGATTTGTTTTGGAAAGACAATCGACGCCACATGCCCTATGCGAAACCGGGCTGTGAGGATCTTTACAGGGAGAAGATCGGGGAGGCGCTTGTCGAAAACGCGCTCATCGATCCGTTTACAGGAGACAAACTCGACTGGAGTCTTATCAGCAAATGGCCCCTGCCGCCTGATAGCGATACGCAAAAAGGGTTCGACCTTCTTCCGACCGTGGATCATAAGGATCCCTTTTCGCCGGTCCTGGATTTCGAAATATGTTCGCGGAAAACAAACGTATCCAAAAACTGTATGACGCCGGCGGAGTTTGTGGCTCTCTGCAAAAAAATTGTTGACGTGACGGCAACCTTGGTTGCAGCACCAATCAAGGGTTCTTCGGCTAGGAATGCCGAAGAACCCTTGAACGTCATCCCA
>Ga0182027_10000658_pt1 | contig 58896 bp, 57 predicted proteins | sample 712E1DmetaG_FD_121300 | JGI IMG/M metagenome (GOLD analysis project Ga0182027, IMG submission 121300) | Permafrost microbial communities from Stordalen Mire, Sweden - 712E1D metaG (Illumina Assembly) | ecosystem: Environmental > Terrestrial > Soil > Wetlands > Permafrost | place: Sweden...
CCTTTACTTACAACTGCTTATGCAGCTGTAAACACATCGGGTATTACCCTCACTTTCGCAAGGCTATCCCCGACTTAGAGGTAAATTACTCACGTGTTACTCACCAATCTGCCGCTATATTCCTCTTCTCTTGACACATCCACCTTGCGGTCTCAATGTCTCAAAAAAAAGATATCGCTCGACTTGCATGCCTAATCTACGCCGCCAGCGTTCACTCTGAGCCAGGATCAAACTCTCCGAAAAAAATTCGAAAGATTATGAATGAAGGCTCTAGTGATTTATTTAATTTCTAACCTCATGAAATTGACCTTAGTAATCCAAAACTGATTACTTTGGCCTCGCTTGGCAATTCAATTATCAAAAGAGCAAAAAAAATACGCCCCAACAAATTGTTGGGACGTTGAAATTTATCTTACGCCCAATTTGTCGAATAAAGTTTAATTACTAGAAATTGTCAACTGCGTTTTAATTATTCTCACAATAATTTAGCCCTTTTGGAAGGGGAGTGCTTATTCTAGTACAAAACCCTATTTTGTCAAGAACTTTTTTTGAGAATTTTTATATTACAACCAAAACCTAAGTTGTTAATTTTACAGCCCTTAAAGCCCTTATAAGTTATCTACCACCTTTAAAAAGGCATCGACGATCTTGGGGTCAAACTGCGTGCCGCTATTTAACTTAATCTCCAGGATTGCCTCCTCCTTCATTAGCGGGATCTTCCTGTAAGAACGCGCTGAACGCATAGCCTCATAAGAATCCGCCACATGGAGAACGCGGGCGCCCAAAAGTATGTCCTCCCCCTTCCTGCCTTCCGGATAACCTGAGCCGTCATAATGCTCATGGTGCTGCCTGACCAAATCCACTACACCATTTAAAAAAGTAAGCGGCTCAAGAATCTGCGCACCGATAGTAGGATGTTTTTTAATCTGCTCCCACTCTGCGGCTGTAAGCGCGGAGGCTTTAAGTAAGATGCTATCTCCAATACCAATTTTACCCAAATCATGCAGCTCGCTAGCCTGGCGGATCAACTCCACTTCCTTAGCCGGAAGTTTAAGCTGATTGGCAATAGCTACCGCGTAACGCGCGACATTTTCCGAATGGCTGTGCGTGTAATGATCCCGGGCGTCAATTGCCTGGGCCAAAACCCTGATCGTACGCATATACGTAGCGCGCAAATCCTCATAAAGCCGGCTTAAATTCCCAGTAGAATCCTCGATCCTTTTTGCCAAAAGCGTATTCTGTTTCTCTAAAGACTGGTTATTTTCTTTTAACCCCTGAACCGTCTTGCGGCCGGCCGCTAATAATCCATGCAGCCTAACCCCTTTTTCCACAACAAATTTTAATTTATCCGTATTAATCGGCCAGCCTAAAGTTTCAAAAACCCCCACCTCCGCATACTGGTTGCTTTGTCCCTCGACTTCTACTTCGAGCAAAACAACGATTACACAATCAGGGTCGACTTTTTTAAGTTCACCTATGGTAGAAAGAATATCTAAATCCGGTATGGCATATCTTATAATAACCAGATCACATATACTCTGCCTTAAACTCACCAACCCTGCCTGAGAGGTAGATTCTGTAATAAGGGTATAATCCCCTAAACCGGATAACTGTTCTTTAATTTTATTAGCGTAAGATCTATCATCGCAAATAAAAAGTATTTTACCATGAGCAAGCATAACTACTCCTCTGAGGCGATCCTTACAGCCTCATCCAGGCTAATCAAACCTTCCTTAACCTTAAGATAGGCGCTATCGCGCAGCAACTCTGCCCCTAAATGTTTAACCGCATATTCTCTTATCTCTTCTATCGGCTTTTTACGTATAATTATATCTCTTATACCATCATCAATCAAGATTGTTTCCAATACCGCCACCCTTCCGGAAAAACCAGTGTGGTTACAATATTCACACCCTTGCGCAGAATAAAATTTTGCCTTACCGCCAAAGCCTATTTTTCCCAGTAAACCTTTAGGTATATCTATAGGCTCGCGGCATTTAAAGCAAATTTTACGCGCCAGCCGTTGAGTACTAAGCATAATCAAACTGGAAGCCACTAAAAACGGTTCCACCCCCATTTCGATTAGGCGGACAATACTCGAAACAGCATCATCGGCCTGCAGCGTAGAAAATACAAGCTGTCCGGATAACGCCGCTTTGGTAGCGATATCCGCGGTCTGTGCGTCTCTAATATGGTCGATCATGACTACATCCGGGCTCTGCTGTAAAATAGAACGCAAGCCGCAAGCAAAATCCAGGCCTATATCCGGCTTAACCTGAACCTGGGTAACTCCCTCTATCCGGTATCCTACAGGGTCTTCAATAGTAACGATATTCTTCTCCGGAGTGTTGAGCTGATTTAATATAGAATAAAGCGTAGTAGATTTACCTGAATCTGCAGGCCCGCTAATCAATACCATACCAAAAGGTTTTTCCACAGCCGCCTTTAGAACAGCGGCATTAGCTTCGGAAAAACCCAGTTCACCTAGATCAATGCCCAGTTTACTTTCATCTAAAACGTGCAAAACAAATTTCTGGCCAAAAGTTGTAGGAAGGCTGGAAACCCGGAACTCCGCCGCCTGACTGCCTGCCCTTACTCTAAATTCACCATCCTGAGGAATGCGGCTTTCGCTAGGATCTAAACCGGAGATTATTTTAAGTTTAGTCAAAATTGAGTTCTGGTTTATCTTGGGCACCTTTAGAACATCCCGCAACGCGCCGTCCACACGGTACCTGATACGCAAACAGTCAGGTTCCGGCTCGATATGTATATCTGAGGCTCTTCTATTTAAAGCATGCGCCAATACAAGATCAAACAATTCTAATTTAACATTTGTATCTACGCTGCAAGTTAAAACAGGTTCATCAGGCATATCCTGGCCGCCCCTTGTATCTTTACGATATTGGCACTCAATAGTACGCGTAATTTCATCTTCGGAACTTAAAACAATGACAACATCGCAATCGCTAAACTCATCCAACTCATCCAAAGCAAAAACATTCAGGGGATCGGAAACGCAAACAGTAAGCGTATTACCGGTTTTCGCTAAAGGTACCGCGTTATAACGCCTGGCCGTGACCTCCGGCAACAAATTAAAAACCTCCGCGTCAAATTTAAATTTATCCAAACACAGAGTAGGCATATAGAGTTGCTCTGAAAACAAGGTAGACAAAGTATCCTCCGGAATAATCTCCTCATCAACCAAAACCCTTCTTAAAGGCAGGTTTTTTTCCTTGCGTATATCTAATGCGCGTTTCAGCTTGCCTTTGGTTATATGGCCGCTTTTAAGAAGTATCCCGGTTATATTCTCTTTTAATGATTGCATGTTTTCATTCCCCAGCTAACTTAGATCCCGACTCAAAACTGCTGCGAAAATTTGAAATAAATTTTCTTGCATTCGTCGGGATAAATTCGCACATAAACTTACGTCGCACTTTGTGCTCCGTAAGTTTAGTGCTCATTTATTTATCCGGCGCGGATACGCGCAGGACCTCTTCAATCGTAGTCTGACCTCTTAAAGCAAGCTCCAATCCGGATTCACGTAAACTCTGCATTCCTTCAAGTTGCGCTTGTTGCTTGATAAGCTGCTCATCCGCACCGTTTAAAATTAACTCATGAATCTTATGGCTAAATTGCAGGAGTTCGGCAATTACGGTTCTTCCTGAATAGCCGGTATTAAAACAATGATGACATCCTTTCGCTTTATAAAATTTTAATTTACCCGTCTTGTGCACATCCAATCTTAAATTTTCCGCTGTCCCCTTATCAAGGGTATAGGCCTCTTTACAAAACGGACATACCTTCCTCAATAATCTCTGAGCCAAAACACAAACCAGGGATGAGTTGATTAAATAAGGCTCTACCCCCATATTTACAAGTTGCGATATTACGCCTGCGGCTGTAGCGGTATACAGGGTTGAAAGAACCAGATGCCCCGTAAGCGCGCTTTTAATCGCTATATCAACTGTTTCGTAATCACGAATCTCTCCAATCATAATAATATTGGGATCCTGAAGCAATATAGAGCGCATACCCGCGGCAAAACTAAGCCCGATCTCCGGCCTTACAATAACCTGGTTTATTCCTTCAAGCTGAAATTCAGCAGAATTCTCGATAGTAACAATATTCTTATCCAGGCTATTCAAAGATTTTAATATCGCGTAAAGAGTAGTAGTTTTACCGCTTGCGGCCGGACCGCAAACTAAAATCATCCCATGGTTAAGTGCGGATACCCTGTTTAATATTCCCGCGTCATAATCACTGAATCCCAACTCTTTAATATCCAAATTCAACTGCGCTTTATCCAGTATACGCAGAGCCGCCTTTTCACCAAGACTCGTCGGCAGAACAGAAATACTAAAATCAACCTGGCGGCCAAGAATACTTGCTTTAAAACGGCCATCCTGAGGCATATCATGTACGGCAATATCCAGTTCCGACATAGCTTTAATTCGCGCAATTATTGAGGCATGTATATCTTTAGGAAACACATCCTGCTCCTGAAGTAAACCGTCAATGCGAAAACGTATGCGTAATTTCTTATCCAGCGGCTCAATCAATACTTCGGAAGCATTCTTTTTTATAGCCTCCTCAAAAATAATATTAGTAGCTTTAATTACCGGCGCTTCATTGCTGATACGCTGGAGATCCTGGCTGCTAAAGAATGCCTCCTTTTCCTGATTAATTATCTCAATAGGAGATGCCGATTCTTTAACCAGATCATCGATATTTACTTTATCTGCGAACGGATAATATAATTCGATAGCTTGATTAATATCTTGTGCGGAGGCAATTATCGGGCTTATTTTTTGCCCCTTGAATTCAGGTAAATTTTGAACAGCGAATACATTCAATGGATCTACCATCGCCAAAGTAATGGAATCATCTGTTTTAGATAAAGGGATAATCTGATAATGACGCGCGATATCAGCAGAAATTATTTTTACAATCTCTTGATCAATTTTGAAGTGTTTTAAATCAAATAAAGGCAGGATTAAATCTTTGCTTAGAGTATTCGACAACTGTGATTGTTTAACAAACTTAAGCGCTACAAAAATATCACTGAGATTGCCGCCTCTATCCGCCTGAGTCTTTAACGCCTGATCAAGCTGGCTATCAGAGATTAGCTTGCTGTTTATAAATATCTCAGTAAGACGATCATTGAGTGAAAGCATATTACGGGTAGTTAGTAGATAGCAGGAGCTGCCATCTACCCTCACTCCTTGTTTTTATAGTATTTTTCAATCGCTCTCTTAATATCAGAAGAGGTAGAAACAAAGGTCTGTACGCTGCATCCGCTAAGCAGTTCCACGTCGCCAATAGCCTGCACATTTAAAGGGTTAGACATGGCCAACGTAAGATTACTGCCGATTTTATCAATTGGCACAAGCAAATACTGACGGGCAAGTTTGGAGGGGATAATGCCGGCTATCTCCGGGCTTACATCATAATTTTTTAGAGTCAGGTAAGGAAAACCATATTGCGCAGTTAGTGACTGGGCAATATCATCCTCTTTAACATACCCCAACTCCACCAAAATCTCACCGATTAGCCCGCCTTTATCCCGCTGCACATTCAAAGCCTGGCTCAGTTGATCCTGGCTAATAATACCCTCGTCAAGCAATAGCTCACCTAACTGCTTACTATTGATTCTATTGACTGTCATAGATAATAATTATACCCCTTAACCCCCTGTATGACAATAGTTTTGTTACGAAACAGACTGGCAGGATTTGGTGTATTCCTCGACTAAATATTTTTTTTCAACCCCCGTATCGATAAAATCCCAGGGGAGTATTTCAGAGGTCGGCTTTTCGTTAAGATATTTCTGCGGGTCAACCCCTGTTTCAGAGAATGCCTCCTGCCACTTGGCGAATGAAAAAGAGCTGGGCCAGGCATCGAACCTTGCCCCTTTTCTATAAGCAGCCAAAATAACTGCGCCTAATTTCCTATCTCCACGGGAAAGTATCCCTTCTAAAAAACCCATTTCAAGATTATGAAAACTAAGCTTGATCCTTTTATTCTTGCAATGATCTCTCAAATAATTCTGCTTTTCTTTGATCGCGATTATAGTCTCCATTTTCAACCACTGTAAAGGCGTATGCGGCTTGGGGATCAATGGATTTAAGCTAACATTAATTTGGGCTGGGCCGCCCTTTACCTTTCTTTTAATCTCTGAGGCGGCTTTAGCGAAGTTGATTATCCCCTCTAAATCCTCCACTTTCTCTCCGGGCAAACCAATAAGGAAATATAATTTCAAATGCTGATAACCCGCCAGATATGCCTCTTCTATAGCTTTAAAGAAATCATCCTCCGAAAAATCTTTAGCCAACGCTTCACGCAACCTTTGTGTCCCAGCCTCAGGCGCAAAGGTCAAACCGGTTTTTTTTATTTTAGCAATGAGAGTAGATACACTTCCTAGCAATGCCTTGGCTTTCAGCGAAGGCAGAGATAAATTAACCGCATTTTCTTTAAAAGTTACGGTTAAATCAGTCACCAGGTTTTCTAAACCGGGATAATCACTCACAGACAAACCCGCCAGGGATAATTCCTCATAGCCACTGGAGGCATAAGCCGCATTGGCCAACGCAACCACCTTCTCCTTGCTTCTTATTCTAAATGGATAATACTGAGATCTGGCTTGGCAAAAACGGCAACGATTAGGGCAACCGCGCATAATCTCTAAAGTAATCCGGTCATGCACTGTCTGAACATAAGGAACCATCCAGTTGCACGGGAAGTAAGCAGAATCAAAATCCTCTACCACGCGTTTCTTGACCCTTAAACTCGGGGTGTAAAGCGAAGGCACGTAAACACCCTCTATCCGGGATAATTCAAGTAAAAGATCCGCCTTTGTTAAAACTCCGCCCCTATAATCATTTTTATGTTTGCGGTATAAATTCAGAAACTCTACAACCGCCTCCTCAGCTTCCCCGATAATAAACAAATCGAAAAACTCAGCCATGGGTTCCGGATTAAGCGCACAAGGTCCTCCGGCGATAACCAACGGATAATTATGGTCCCTTAATGAGGATTCTAACGGTAAACCTGCTAGCTCCAGAATACTTAAAACATTGGTATAGTTTAATTCCGAGCCAAGAGAAAAACCCAGGATATCAAAACGTATCAACTCCTGATTCGACTCCCAGGAGCAAAGACGGCTATTGCCGGCCCTTAAAGCTGCCTCCATATCCGCTTCCAGGGAAAAAAACCTCTCGCAAATTACATCGGGTATATTATTCAAAACACCATAAATAATACGCAACCCCAAATTACTCATCCCTATTTCATATAAATCCGGAAAACCCAGCGCGAAACTTAACGCGTATGAGCCAAAATCCTTTTTACTGGCATTCCACTCATTGCCTAAGTATTGCGCCGGCCGATGCACATTTAACAATAAATCTTCAGTCATATTCTAGAATACACTCCTGGTGCGGTCGATATTTACTAAAATACCTAAAGCGATAAATGTAGCCAAAACACTTGAGCCGCCATAGCTCATCAAAGGCAAGGGCAGGCCAACCACCGGAGCTATGCCCATATTCATGGCGATATTTATAAACACCTGTAAAGCCAATAAAAGAGATATACCATAAGCAAGCAATTTGCCGAAAGAATCCTGCGTTCTTTGGGCAATAATAAAACCCTGGCGGATAATTAAATAATACAACAACAAAAGCAGGATACTGCCCAGGAAACCCCACTGTTCGGAAAAAGTGGCAAAGATAAAATCCGTATGTGATTCCGGTAAGAAATATAACTGGCTCTGTGTACCAGAGAGCCACCCCCTGCCGAATAACCCGCCGCTGCCTATGGCGATGCGCGATTGGATCACCGTGTATCCTGCCCCTAACGGGTCAATGTTCGGATTCAGGAAAACAAGCAGCCTCTGCTTCTGATAATCACGCAAAAAATGCCAGAAAAAAGGAACGGGCAGGATAAGAATAAGTATTAACGTAAATATATATTTTAACCGCACATGAGTTAAATACAGCAAGGCAACAAAAACCAAAAGCAGCATCAACCCGCTGCCTAAATCCGGCTGTTCAATAATCAAAAACATCGGAACGGCTACGAAAATAAATGGCAGGATTATGCCCTTAAAAATTCCGAATTTCCCGGACAAAAGTGATATATCATCCGCTGATTTACGGCTAAAATATCGCGCCAGAAATATTATCACCGCCAGTTTTGCGAACTCTGAAGGTTGAAAGTTAAACCAGGCAAACCTCAACCAGCGCTGCGCGCCAAGCCGGATAATCCCCAGGGCAAAAACCAGGAAAAGAAAAAACAAAGCCACCCCATAAATAAAATAGTTGGCATCCCAAAGCCTGCGATAGTTAATATGCGACATGATCACAAAACAAACTAATCCGATTATTAACCAGAGCATCTGGCGCTTATGGATATCCTGCCAAGGCCCTTCTTTTTGATAAGTACTGCTATAAATAGATAAAACTCCTAAGCAGGATATAATCAAGACAAGAATCAGAATCCTCAGGAATGAATTTCTCATATTAGTCCTTGCTTACTCATTGCCCCAATTATCTGCCCGGCAACAACACTAGCAGCATGCCCGGCGCCGCCATTTTCCAATAAAACACAAATCACATATTTTGGTTTATCATACGGGAAAAATCCCACAAACCAGGCGTGGGTTGCTCCGTGCGATACCTGGGCAGTACCGGTTTTACCGGCCACTTCAACCTCAAGAGTTGATAAAACATTCGCCGTCCCCTTGGCGTCAGAAACCACCTCGCGCAGGCCGCGGCCGATAATTTCATAAGTGCTTTTTTTAAAACCCACCCGGACCAACTTTTTCTTTTTTGCCGAAAAATCCAAAGCTCCCACCGCTTTAATAATATACGGACTGGTTAAATATCCCCCATTAGCAAATACCGCCATCATATTAGCCAACTGCAATGGGCTAACCAGGCAATCACCCTGGCCAATACTTAAATTCGCAGTATCACCATCAAACCAGCTCTGAAATTTATTAATTTTTCTCCATAAAGGAGAAGGGACAAAACCGCTTGTCTCATAAGGAAGCTCAAAACCCGCAGGCTTACTTAAACCTAACCTCAAAGCGTAATCATGTATATTCTGAGCGCCCACAAGCAGACCTGTTCTATAAAAGAATACGTCGCAGGAATGGGCGATAGCCGAAACTACATCCTGTATCCCATGCACCTCCCAGCAGGAAAATTTTCTCGCTCCTATCATGGTCGATCCGCGGCAGAGAAAAATAGTATAAAGATTTATCTTCTTTAATTCCAAAGCGGCGCTGGCTAAAACTATTTTAAAAACAGATGCCGGAGGATAACTTGATGAGATTGCCCGGTTAATTAACGGGGAATCCGGATTATTGAATAAACCGGCGATAAGCTTGCTGCGTTTACCCACAAAGACCGCGGGGTTAAAATTAGGATAGCTGGCTAACGCCAAAATCTCACCGCTCTGCGGATCCATCAAAACTATACTGCCCTTGTGCCCGGAAAGGGTATCCTCGACAATCTTCTGGATTTTAAGATCCAGGGTTAGCTGGATATCCTTGCCGTTAGACGGAGGCTCAAAACCCAAAACACGCATAAATTTACCCCGATGATTTACCTCAACAGATAGCCCACCCTCCTCCTGGCGCAAATAATAATCATATTTTTCTTCTACTCCCCCAAAACCCACAATATCTTTGGTCTTATATCCGTAATCTTCCAGCTTAGTTAAACGCCAACGGTCGATTTCATTGACATAGCCAATAACGTGAGCGGCCAATGAACCATAAGGATAGTGCCGTAAAGGCCTGGGTTGGATGATAATACTGGGCTCCTCAAGCTTATATTCACCCAATAAAATCGCTTTCTTAAGATCGATATTGCTGGCGACGGTAACCGGTATACTTGAAGAAAAATAGTTGTTTCTGAAAGCGGTTTTTAACTCCTTAACTTCCACACCCAATATACGGCTGAGACTGCCAAGAATGCGGTCGAGTTGGCTTAAATCCTGAGGCAAAATTAAAACATCATAAGAAATTTTACTATCTACGATAACCTCGCCGTTGCGATCCAGGATATTTCCTCTGGCTCCTTGTTGCGCTATCAGGCGGATACAATTACTATCGCTGAGCTTGCGGAATTTTACCCCTTGCAATAAATCAAGATTCGCTAAACTAGCCAACAAGGCAGCGAACATCAAGATAATCAAAACGTTAAAGATATTTTTTCTATCCATAGAAAATATTATGCGGCTATTCTTTTAGTAAGTTTAAAAATAAAAGGAGATAATGCCACCGTATAAACCGAGGTGATAAGCAGGTTACGTAAAAAAATACCCGCCGGGATGTAATTTCCGGAGTTTAAACTTTGTATGCCCAGCGCCGTGTTATTCAATAGAGAGATGATTAAGATTATAACTAGGCGCACATAACTATTCTCGGTAGAAATCTGAGAAGACAGACGGAAGGTTAAATAACTCCAGGCGCTAAAAGCAAGCGTATTGATTGCCGAGGCCGATGGTAAAAACGCATCCTTAAACAAACCAGCCAGGACCGCAAATAGCAAAGCGATCTTAAAATTGAAATAAAAAACCAAAGAAACCACAAAGATCAAAAGAAGATCAGGCTTGGCATGAAAAAAGCTTAAACACACCGGCCAGCTTAATTGCAGGGTAGCCAGAATAATTAAAGTTAACAAGATAATAAGCCATTTTTTCATGGGATAATGACCAATACCTCTTCGATGTTAGAAAGCTCTACCGCAGGTTTAATTACGGCATACCGGCTTAGGCCGGAGAACTCTTTTCCTATATTTATCACCCTACCGACGAGCAATCCTTTAGGGTAAACCTGGCTTAACTCTGAAGTAATTATTATATCCCCCACCGCAATCTGCGCGTCATCAGGAAGATAACGCATAATTAAATTACTGCCGAGAGAGCCGCTGACTAAGCCTTCCTGGCGGCTGCGCTGAACAATACTTGAGATTCCCTGGCTGGGATCGTTCACCAACAGTATTTTACTATTATTGTCAGCTACCTCTACTACCCTGCCGACCAGCCCCCGCGTATTAATCACTGCCATACCACGCCTGATGCCGCTGTATTTTCCTTTATCAATAATTACGCTGGATGACCAGCTATCCGGAGAACGCGCGATTACCCTGGAAGAAACCAAATGCAAAGGAGATTTCTGTTTAAAACCAAGCAGGCTCTTAAGCCGGCTATTCTCCTGTTCAATCTCTCGTAAATCGAATAAATTCCGGCGCAGGCTTTCTACATCGCCATTCAACCGGTCAAACTCAACCATATTGCGATGATAGAAAATAATCCCCGCGCATTCACGCTTCAGTAAATCGATTAAGCTAAGCTGGGGTTTTAATGTTTTTTGAGTTGAGTTCTTAAAAGAAGGAGAGAAAATAGAAACCAGGAATACTGCGCAAACAATAAGAATAGAATTGGTTATGGTTCTGCGGGATAATTTAAACACATTTAGTTAACAACAACGGTTGGCTCTAATGCACCCCGCGCTAATTTGACTTGCGCGGGTGTCCTCCAGATGGCTTGCACCTGACGCTTAAAGGTATTGCGTCAGTGTCCGCCAGGTGGCGGAAGTTAATTACGTGTTTCGGTTTTAACCGAAACAGTTACTTTTTTAAGATATGCGATTTCGCTAAGCACCCGGCCCGTACCATTGGCAACCGCAGTAACCGGATCATCAGTTATATGTACAGGCAAACCCGTCTCTTCAGAGATCAGCTTGTCTAAACCTCTCAATAATGAACCGCCGCCGGCCATGACAATACCATGCTCGATAAGATCCGCGGCTAACTCCGGAGGGGTCCTCTCTAATGATATTTTTGTGACCTCTAATATGGCACGCAAAGGCTCTTGTAAAGATTCGCGGATCTCCTCACTGGTAATAGTTACGATTTTAGGCAATCCCGCTACCAAATCCCTGCCCTTGACCTCCATGCTCATCTCTTCTTCCAGTGGATAGGCTGAACCAATCTTTATTTTGATATCTTCTGCGGTACGTTCACCAACTAAAAGATTATATGTTTTCTTAAGATATTCGATAACCGCTTCATTCATTTCATCGCCGCCAATACGGATAGACTTTGAAAAAACCGTTCCCGCAAGAGAGATTACCGCAATCTCCGTAGTTCCTCCGCCAATATCAATAATCATGTTGCCAACCGGCTCCTGGATAGGCAAGCCCACGCCTATGGCCGCGGCAATCGGCTCTTCGATAAGGAATACTTCTCTTGCTCCGGCGCGCTCCGCGGAATCTTTTACCGCCCGCTTCTCTACTTCAGTTATCCCTGAAGGAATGGCAATAACAATTCTCGGCCTGACTAAAACCCTGCGGTGATGCACCTTCTTAATAAAATACCGAAGCATCGCCTCGGTAATCTCAAAATCAGAAATAACCCCGTCTTTCATCGGCCTGATAGCGATGATATTTCCGGGAGTGCGGCCAAGCATACGTTTAGCCTCTTCACCTACGGCTAAAACATGCGAAGTACCGCGTTCAATAGCTACAACTGAAGGCTCGCAAAGAACTACCCCTTCCCCTTTGACAAAAACCAAGGTCGTGGCTGTACCAAGGTCAATCCCCATATCGTTGGAAAAAAGCCCTAAAACAAAATTAATCGCTCTCTTAAGTTGCTGGCCAAAGTTTATCATATAATCTCCTGGAATTAAGACAATGAAGTGATTTTAACAGAGTTTAAACCCCTTGTCAAATAATATGTTTATCTCAGCAAACTCTTTAGGGTAGTTAAAAAACCGGGGAATGACTTACTAATACAACTGATATCATCTAACCTTGAGCTGCCCTTGGCCCCCAAAGCCGCGATTACCACACTCATCGCTGTACGATGATCGCCAAAACTTTTAAGTTTAGCTCCATTAAGGGCCCCCTTGCCATTTATAACTATATTTTCTGAACTTCCGGATTTAATCAAACGGATATCCGCCCCCATAGACCTTAAGTTTATAAGCATGGAATTAATGCGATCCGTCTCCTTAAATCTTAACTCACCTGCCCCCTTAATTATCGTTCTGCCTTCGGCAAAACAAGCAGCCACCATAAGAACAGGTAATTCATCAATTAAAGAAGGTATTTCAGAAGAATTAACCAATGCAGGCTTAAGCTTCCCGCTGCTCACGGTAAGATTAGCCATGGGTTCAAAACTTTGCAGTTTATTCTTTAAAGGCATAACCTTAATCTTAGCCCCCATCCGCTTAAGTACATTAATTATTCCACAGCGGCTGGGATTAATGCTTACGCGCTCAATAACAACCTTAGCTCCGGGAATTATCACAGCTAATACCGTTAAAAAAGCCGCTGAAGAGATATCCCCCGGGATATAAATTCTGCCCGGGCTGATCAAACATCTGACCGGATTTAAAGTTACGCAATTTTTATTTACCGTAATATTGGCGCCAAAAGCCTTGAGCATTCTTTCCGTGTGATCACGGGTACCTACGCGCTCGATTACACGTGTCTTGCCCAAAGCAGACAACCCTGCTAAAAGAATCGCGGATTTTACCTGCGCCGAAGCAACAGGCATATGATAAGTAATTCCCTTAAGGTTTCCTCCACTGATAACCAAAGGAGGATACTCTTCGGCCCCGCTATTCTTTGCGGTAATCTTTGCCCCCATCAGGCGCAAAGGTTTATTCACCCTGGACATTGGCCTGACAGCTAGGTATTTAGCCGCGATGATTTTAGTTTCAAAATCCAGGCCCGCTAAAACACCTAAAATTAAACGTAAGGTTGTTCCGGAATTATTAACAAAAATTGGCTTGCGCGGTTTGCTTAATCCTTTAACACCCCAGACTGAAACCTGGTGGTTGACACGCGAGATTTTAGCTCCCAAAACAGTCAGGGCTCCTAAAGTAGCCAGGGAATCATCATGAAGAGGAAAGTTTTTTATGATAGTTTTGCCTCGGCTTAAAACGCTGATTATCAGCGCCCGGTGGGCTATAGACTTATCACCGGCAAGGCAGATTTTACCGCGGGGGGTAAATTTATTCTTTATTACAAAAGGTTTCATTTCACCTTTTGCACTACTAAATCATTTTCTTTAATTGTATCTTTTAACTCTGGCGCAAAACCTGCGGCAGACATTGACTCATGGACCTTCTCTACTTTTATATCTCCGATAACCTTGCCATCACGAGATACTGTAAATTGATCACCTACATTAACACCATCTTTTTGCCCTAAGTTAATCACCGCAAAATTATATTCTTTATTGATTACCGTAACTTTACCCTCCAAAGCCTTACTCTGCGCAGGGGCAGCAGAAGCTGCAACAGTAGGAGCAGCCACAGGAGAATTTGCATTATTTTTAGCCGCTTTATTTTCCACTTTAGGAGTATTGGCAGCCTCATTATTTACTACAACCTTGCCCAACTCTACACCGGTAGAGCCGGATTCCAGGTTCTTAATCTTAGCTTCCAGATCCGCTTTCTGTTGCTCGATAGCACTCAATTGTTCTTTTAGCTTCCTGCCGTCAGCTTGAGCTTGAGTAAGTTTACTTTCTATATCCTGGCGCGAAGCCTTTTGCTGCTCCATATCCGCCTTGATCTGCTCCAGCTCTTTTGCCGCGTCCTGATGCGCTGTTTTCTCTTTATCAAGATCCTCGGTCATAGTAGCAAGCTGATCTTTGGCCTCTTGCAGCTTAAGGGTCAACTCCGAAACTTTTTTCTTGGAATCTTCAAGCTTGCCAGCGGTAACCTTTTCACGGCCGGTTATCTCATCCACCTGAGCCTGTAACTTATTGCTCTTGGCAACTTCATTTTGGAATAAAATGAATACGCCTCCAATAATAACCACGGAAATGATAATAATGCCAATTAAAACAAATTGTAAGATGGCCCCTTTACGATTCATTTTACCTCCTTTATAATTTAACCGTGCTCGTTAACCCATACTATAACATTAGTTACGTAAAATGCAAGCAAAAATTTAATGAGTGCTTAACTTACGAACGTGGCAACGTGAGTAAGTTAATGCACGAATTAATCCCGTAGTTGCGAACAAATTTAGAATAAATTTGTGAGCGAATAACTACGGGAATTTTGCGTTTAATTACAGGGATAAGCTTTAAAAATTTTTCTTAATGAATTCCTTGAACTCCTGCGGGATCTCACTTGAAAAATGTATAAACTTGCCTGTGGATGGATGGATAAAACCAATCTCCTGCGCATGTAAGGCCATACGCGAGAAGGAATTATCCTTACCGTATTTGGCATCACCTAAAATAGGATATCCTAAAAAAGCCAAGTGTACCCTTAGTTGGTGCGTCCTGCCGGTAAAAGGCCTTAATTCCAAAAGACTGTGATTATTACTCCTTTTTAAAGTACGGTAATGCGTCTTAGCATAACGGGTATTTTCCGAGAAGTTTACCGACATATTCTTTCTTTTTAAAGGGTGCCTGCCGATCGGCGCCTCAATCACATCCTCGTCAAACTCGACCTTTCCTGCGACTATAGCGATATATTTACGCTCGATACTATGTTCGGCAAATTGTTTGGCTAATTTTAAATGGCTGGCATTATTCTTGGCGATAACCAGGAGGCCGCTGGTTTCCTTATCCAAACGATGCACAATCCCGGGCCGGTTTTTATTGATATCGGAAAGAGATGTAAAACGGCTAAGCAAAGCGTTAACTAAGGTATGCTCCCGGTTACCCGGAGCCGGATGCACCACTAAACCCGCCTGTTTATTAATCACCGCTAAATCATCATCTTCATAAACCACATCCAGGGATATCTGCTCCGGCAGTATTTGAGTCTTTTCTTTTTCAGGAGGAGCGAAGCGCACCTCCTCCCCTGAATTTACCTTATGGTGGGGTTTATCAACGGGGCGGGAGTTTAAAAAAACCTTGCCTGCGATAATAAGCTTTTGAATATTCGTGCGCGATAAACCTAAATTATTATTGCTAGCATACTCAGAGAGCAATAAATCCAGGCGCATCTTTGCCTGCTCAGGCAAAACAAGAAATGATAATTCTTTCATTTTATTTATTTTTTAATGTAAAAGTCCTGATGAGCATAGCGAGAGAGAAAAAGAATAAAGCCAAACTTAAAATCTGGAAAACAGTCAACCCATGGAATATCCTTGGGCTATCATTGCGGAAGAATTCAATGGCAAAACGCTTTATTGAATAAAGAAAAAAATAGGAATACATGATCTGCCCGGGCAGGTGTTTTCTCTCCTGCATAAACCTTAGAATAAAAAAGATTAGAAATAAAAGCAAGCTGGAATATAATTGGGTAGGTATAAGTTTCTGCCCAAGAGCAGGGAAATATATTCCAAAGACGGAAGGCTTGCCATAACAGCAGCCATTTAAAAGGCAACCAATCCTGCCGATCGCCTGGCCTAAGGCGATAAAAGGAACCAATAAATCCGCGGTAGCAAGCAAACCCATTTTATTTTTCTTAATGTATACCCAGGCGAAAGCAGAACCGAAGATTATCCCACCGAAGATGGCCAGCCCTCCACGCTGCAGCATAATAATCTCAAGCGGATGTTTAAGATAGAAAGGATAATTATTCGCTACATAAAAAACCCGGGAACCAATAATTCCGGCAATGAATACATAAAAACAAAGATTAAATATCTTATCAGGGTCAATACCGGTCTTTACCGCCTGGCGGCATGCCAGATGAGTTGAAACAAAAAATGCTAAAACCAGCATAAGGCCGTATGAATAAATTGTAAAAGGACCGAAGTGGCAAATTTCAGGTAACATTTTTATTAAATAATAATTCCCAGCTTAATAATACCGCTCCTATAGTCAAGGCGGAATCGGCTAGATTAAAAACCGGCCAAACACGAAAATCCAAGAAATCTATTACATATCCAAAACGCAGGCGGTCGATCAGGTTACCCACTGCCCCAGACAATATCAGGCTTAGGCATATCTGAAAAAGAAGCGGATGCTTTTTACTCTTTAAGTGGAGAAAAATAAACAGGATAGCAAAAAATGATATTACCACAAACAGGAACAACTGATTCTTAAGTATTCCGAATGCCGCTCCGCGGTTATGTACAAGTGTTAAATATAAAAAGTTTTTTATCAGGATAACCGGAGTGTTTAATTGCAGGTTACTTACAACAAGAAGCTTACTTAGCTGGTCTAGAAAAATGACACTGGAAACAATGGCAAGAATCATTCAAGGCACCTAAAATTAGGCCCTACCTCTTCTCCCTTTTCTCCTGGCATTTAATGCACAACCGGGTAGAAGGTACTGCTTTTAATCTAATTTTGGAAATGGGCCCCTTGCAGTCATCGCAAAAACCGAAAGTTTCATCTTCTATTCTCTTTAACGCGTCATCAAATTCATAAAGAGCTTTTCTTTCATTCGAAGCCAACCCCAGTGAAAACTCGCGGTCATAATTATCAGTAGCAACATCGGCCATATGATAGGTGTAACCGGAAATATCCCCCGAAGCCTCTTTTTGCGATTTCTTTAATGTATCATCGGTTATATGCTGAAGATCGCCGAGCGCCGCTTCTTTTTTCTTAAGAATTATTTTCTTAAAGTCTTTTAACTCTTTCTTAGTAAGTTTTTTCTTCAATTTACCTTCTCCCCTGGCTTTTACTATTCAGAAACCAAACCGTAAGTTTTTAATTAACTGCCTTAAGACAATTATCGCAAATTAAAGGATGCGCCGGGTTACTACCCACCTTTAACGAATAATTCCAGCAACGCGGGCACTTGATACCCTCTGCCTGATCTGCCTTAACCGACAGATCCGCAGAATTGCTTTTATCAAAAGACACCTTAACCTGTGAAACCTTAAAAATCTCACACAGTTCAATATTAATGCTTTGTAAGAATGTATAACGATCCTGGCTGTTTGTCAATATATTTATTTGCGCGTCAAATGAACTGCCGATTTTTCCTGCGGAACGCAATTCTTCTAAAGCTTTTGCGGCCTGCGGAACCAGTTCTATTAGCCCTCTTAACTCCTGATCCACCTTAGATGTGGAATCATCCTGCCTGAAAACAGGGTTACTTTTCGGAAAATCTAAAAGATGCACGCTTAGGCAATCAGCATACTTTTTTTCTTTGGGCATATTCTGCCAAATCTCTTCCGCTGTAAAAACTAAAATGGGAGAGATTAATCTTACCAGACAATTTAGTACCTCGTAAATAGCGGTTTGCGCCGCACGCCTCTCCACGGAATCAAAGCGATAGGTATAAAGCCGGCCCTTAACCATATCCAGATAATACATAGAAAGCTCTGAATTACAAAAATCATAAACTCCTTTATAAGCGCGGTGAAACTCAAATGAGGGATTTTGTTCTGTACCATAAGCTGTTTCCACATAATCCCTGACAAACTCCATCCGGTAAAGAATCCATTGATCGACCTTGCGCATTTTCTCATATGCTACCTTATCAGTATCAGGATTAAAGTCGTAAAGGTTGCTTAGAATAAATTTCGCGGTGTTGCGGATCTTACGGTAAGCCTCTGAAAGCCGGGTTAAAATTTCTTTGGAAATACGTATATCCTCATTGTAATCGCTTGAGGCCACCCACATTCTTAAAATATCCGCACCATAATCCTTGATAATCGTAAAAGGCGAGATAACATTACCCTGAGATTTAGACATCTTCCTGCCTTCGCCATCAACCACAAAACCATGGGTAAGCACATTCTCAAACGGCGCCTTGCCATCAATGGCTATTCCCGGGATAATCGATGATTGAAACCATCCCCTATGCTGGTCAGAGCCTTCCAAATATAATTGCGCGGGAACCCCTCCCAGCTCTTTTCTTTTTTTTAATACTGCCTGGCTGCTTACTCCGGAATCAAACCAAACATCTAGGATATCCGCGCCTTTGGAAAAAGATCTTCCTTTTTTACATACTGGACATACCAGGCCTTCGGGAACAAAATCATTTATGTCACGGCTAAACCAACTGTCGGATCCTTCCGTTGCGGAAAACTGCGCAAACCTCTCAATTACCTCGGCATTAAAAAACTCCTCCTTGCAATCCTGGCAAACCAAAGCCGGAACCGGCACACCCCAATATCTCTGACGGGAAAGGCACCAATCCGGCCGCAACTCCACCATCGCCGAAATTCTCTCCCGGCCAGCCTCAGGGATCCAATGCACATCTTCTTTTATCGCCCTTAAGACACTTTTACGCAAATCATTATGGTCAATATTCAAAAACCACTGTTTAGTTGCCCGGAAAATTATGGGATGCTTACAACGCCAGCAATGCGGATAGGAATGGGTTATCTTCTGCTCTAAAAGCAAGGCTCCTATAGATACCAGTTTTTCGATGATCACCTTATTGGCATCATAAACATTTTGCCCGGCAAACTCTCCGGCGGTAGAATCAAATTTACCTCTTGTGTCAACCGGCATTACAATATCCAGACCGTATTTTAATCCGGTCTGGTAATCCTCCGCGCCATGTCCGGGAGCTGTATGCACTAAACCAGAACCCTCTTCCCTAGATACATAATCCGCCAAAACAACGCGACCTTTTCGTAAACCAAATGGATGCTGATAAACCAACCCTTCCAAATCCCTGCCAAGCACCTCCTTAACAACTTCATTTTGCAACATCTGTTCGCCGTATGCATGAACCAAAACATTTATATAAAGATCTTGAGCAATTATCAGGTTCCCGAAACCCGTCTTTACATAAACATAGTGCAAATCAGGATGTGCGGCAACAGCGACATTAGCAATTAGCGTCCAAGGCGTAGTAGTCCAAATTACCAAATAGCTGTCTTTTTCAAATCCTTGTCCCTCATCTAATTTAAATTTTACGAATACGGACGGAGAAGTATGATTTTCATACTCCACCTCCGCCTCCGCCAAAGCGGTTTCGCATTTAAAACACCAATTTACCGGCTTAAGCCCGCGTTGAATGAACCCATGGTTATATAAATTGTTAAAGGATCTGATAATCGCCTCTTCATACTCGTGGCTTAAAGTTAAATATGGATTCTCCCAATCCCCAAACACCCCCAGGCGTTTAAACTGCTCCTTCTGGTTAGCCACATGTTTCATGGCATAATCATGTGCCTTTTTCCTGAACTCAAGCTGCGAGATCTGGTGCTTGGCAATTTTTAACTCTTTGAACAATTGATGCTCGATAGGCAAACCATGGCAGTCCCATCCGGGAACATAAGGCGAATCATACCCCTGCATGGTTTTATATTTTATAACGATATCTTTTAAAATTTTATTTAAAGCATGGCCGATATGTATATCTCCATTAGCATAAGGCGGCCCGTCATGAAGAATATACCTACCTTTTTTTGCCGGTTTTTTACGGATGAGCCCGTAAAGATCCTTTTTATACCAATCCTCCAGCATCAACGGTTCCCGCTTAGGCAAATCCGCCTTCATCGGAAAATCGGTTTTGGGCAAATTCAAGGTATGCTTATATTCGGAATCAGTGGGTTTACTCTCTGGTTTCATTTTACGTATTTACCGATGATTATTTCTAAATCCTTTTTAACCTTAGCAGGAATAAGTTTTTTGTCTGTAACAATAGCAAATTCCAACGCCGAAACGCAGCTGCATCCGCGATCGGGTTTTAACTCTTTGATTACTTTACAAATAATTCTTTTGGCATTCTCCACATTTTTCTGCAGGTTGTTCATTACCATATCTAAAGTTACGCTTTCATGATCCGGATACCAGCAATCATAATCCGTGATACAAGCAAGCGTGGAATAGCAAATTTCTGCTTCGCGGCAAAGCTTAGCCTCGGCCATATTTGTCATACCGATTACATCCATACCCCAGCTGCGGTAAAGTTCACTCTCAGCCAAAGTTGAAAATTGCGGACCTTCCATATTGATATAGGTGCCGCTTTTATGCATATTTAAGTTTAAAGATTTCCCTGCTGAATAAATCTGGCTACAGAGGTCGGCGCAAACCGGGTGGCTAAAAACAATGTGGCAAACAATCCCCCGGTCAAAAAAACTCATATCCCGGCCATGATTGGTGCGGTCCACAAATTGGTCCACCACCACAAAATCCAGCGGCTTCATCTCCTCCCTTAAGCTACCACAGGCAGTTACCGAAATAATCCGCTCCACCCCTAATTTCTTCATCGCGAAAATATTAGCGCGGTAATTTATTCCGCTCGGGGATATGCGGTGCCCCACTCCGTGGCGCGGCAGAAAAACTACCTCCTTGCCCTCTAATTTTCCAATAGTAAATTTATCTGAAGGCTTGCCAAAAGGAGTCTTTAGGGCTACCTGTTTTATAATCTGCATCCCTTCGATTTTATATAAACCACTTCCACCGATAATCCCGATTCGCGGCATACCTAACCTTTCTCCCGCTTTAATTTAATAATTTAAGAAGCGGGATGACCCTTGCTCGTTAACACTCGCAAGGATTTCGCTAAATAAAATTTAAGGTGCTCAATTCGGTCAAACAACTTAGCTTCGCTATCGCTCGCTAAGTTGTGACCTCATTAACTCTTAGATAATTCCTGAGCGCGTTTCCTGGCAGCTAATGCCGCCTCAGGCCATGAACCATTCCCGGATAAAACCTTAAGCGCTGCTTCTGTTGTTCCGCCCGCAGAGGTGACCATTTTGCGCATCTCTTCCGGAGAGATGCCTGTCTGCGCTAAAAGCTGTATACTTGAAGCAACCGTGCAAATAGCCAAATCTAAAGCCATCTTAGAATCAAAACCCACATCCAATGCCGCTTGTTTTAACCTGTGAATATAACCATTTTTGCGCTCAACCGGTATATTCGAATGATCTAATTTACTAATTTCCATATCATAGAAAATATACGCCGGACCGCTTCCTGAGATAGCAGTAGCAGAATCAATCATCTCTTCATTTATTACCCAAACCTTACCCAGGAGGCCGAATAATTCTCTGGCAAAATTCAAGTCTTCCTCTTTAGCATACTTGCCCTTAGCCAAACTTGTTTCCGCCGCTAATATTTTTACCGCTAAATTTGGCATCGCCCTTACAACCCTGGATTTTTTTAGGATCTTTTCAATATAACCTGTAGTTATCCCGGCAGCAATACTAATAACCAGTTTTCCCTTGATAAAAGACTTGATCTCTTCGAGAACTATATCAAAATCTTGCGGCTTAACCGCCAGTATTATCACATCTGAGTTTTTTACTAAATTAACGATCAAGGTTTCAGTTTTTAGACCGTTATTATTGGCTAGTTTTTGTTTGTCTTTGTCAAATACGCATACCTCAAATGATGCACGCACGCCAAAAGCTATAGAGCTTCCCATGTTCCCGAAACCAATGATACCTAACCTTTTCTTTGCATTTGTCATATCTGTTACCCGAAAATTGCCCTTCCCAGGCGGATTATATCTGCGCCCTCTTCTATGGCTACCTCAAAATCATCCGTCATCCCCATAGAAAGAATCCAGGATGGATTTAATCTATCGCGCAATTGCTTAAGCTGAGAAAAGTACTGCCGCGCCTCTTCAGCGCTATTCACAACAGGAGCTATAGTCATCAACCCTTTAACCTGCAGATTATTCAAACTTAAGATTTCCTTAGAGGCATCTAAGAACGCATCAGGATTAAATCCGAATTTCGTATTCTCCGGGGAGGTCTTAACCTCCAGAAGAATATCCTGAATTTTATTGATTTTTAATGCCTGTTTATTAATCTCCTGCGCCAGTTCAATATTATCAACAGAATGGATCAGGCTGAATATTTTTAACGCATCCTTAACTTTGTTTAACTGCAAGTGGCCGATCATTTGCCATTCCACTCCGGGGATTTGTCTGTATTTCTCCCTAGCCTCCTGCACCCTGTTTTCTCCCAGACACCTTAGGCCCGCATTAACCGCCTCCAATATCTCTGCAACCGGCCTAGCCTTAGTTACACAGACTATGCTGATCTTCTGCGGATCCTTTTTAATCCTCGCGCAAGCAGCGTTAATGCGCTCTTTAATTGTCTGGATATTTTCTTTAATCATAAGCCGAAGTGTTTATTATACACAATAAACTTAAGAGAATCAATAAAAGAAGGGGAATTAGAAATATTCCTGATAAACTTCTCTAAAACGGTTTATCAGCCTAATCAAAAGATTTCGGGCAGGCTTAACTAAAGAGATGCTTCCTACGGTTTTGTTCTCCAAATCCTCACAGATCATACCAAGGCAGGTTAAATAAGTCAGATATTTTTGGCCGGATAAATCACTATCCTCCTTTAAGAAAGAAGATATCTCCGGGTTGTTGATACGGCCGATTTTTACCGGTATGCCTATTACGCTTTCCATCATCTCGATAAAGCCGTCACTCAACAGGGTCTTGCCGGTCATAATAAAATGATCAATTTCATGCAGCGCGACTTTACTCTCCACCGCCTCTTTAATCTTCGTACAGATTAAACGGCTGGAATCAGTGGCGATTTGAGCTACTTGGCGGTGTTTTATAGGCTTATAGAATTCATCCTTTTTAACCAGGATTTCTTTATCCTCAGTAATATTATTGGCATCTCCGATAACCCCGTATGAACGTTTAATATCTTCAGCCAACTCATAGTTGATCTTTAGCCCTTCTGAAAGCTGCAAGGTCAAACTGCTGCCGCCTAATGGCAAAACCTGGATATCCTGCAACAGGCCGTCCTTAAAGATAAGCAACTCCGTGATATCACTTCCCACATCGCAAAATATACTTACCCCTTTTCTTTCTTCTTTACTGAAAACCGCTTTGCTTGTAGCTAGTCCCGAGAAAGAAAGATTCTTGATCTCATACCCCGCCTGGCTTACGGCGCGGCTTAAGCTCTGTAATGAAGAAAGTTTGGCGCAAACCAGGAACAAATCCGCCTCCAGCCTATGGCTGTATAAACCAACAGGATTGATTACATTACTTTTAGAATCAATGGAATAACTGGATGGAATTACATGGATGATCTCTTCATCCAAGCTTGAACCCAGGATGCGCGCCTGCTCATTGGCATTAGCTATGTCCGTAGAGGTAATCACCTTATTGCCTCTTTCCGCCAATGGTATAATCGCGTGGCTATGTTTAGTCAATATATCTTTACCTGAAAAATTTGTGTGGATAAATTTAACTTTTAATCCGGATTTGGTTTTCAGATTTTTAAGAATCTTGGTCAGGCAAGTGACTAACTCCAGGGCGTCGACAATCACCCCTTCTTTGACCCCGCTGGAAACAACAGTATCGAAGAAAATATTTTCTATGCGGTTTTTTCTTATCTGTGCCAGGGAGGCTGCAATTTTATTCGAACCAATATCTACCGCGCAAATATAACTATTATTTAACATCGTTAAGCTTAATTACCGGCTCCTTAAACCGGAGATCTATATATTTGATATTTGCCCACTCCCTGCCTTCTTGCATAAGCAGGCCGCCTAAAATCATCAGCTTTTCTTTAATGTTACCTTCGCCGATACGTACCTCAAAACCCAGCCACTCCACCTGGGGGATAGGCTTAGTATAATCGGCAGCCCGCCTGGGCAACAGAACAAATAATCCCGCGCTCTGCAAGCTGGTTACATCGATTCTTTTTAAAGTAAAAGCCCGCAGTGTTCTATCAGCCCTGAACTCTTCAATAACACTTAAGGCTAAATCAATCTCCGGGCGTTTATATTTTGCCCCCACCTTCGGCCCGAATATTTTTGTTTCAAGCCCGTAAATTACGGGCAAGTTCGCCTCTTCGCTGGTACCTAAGGGATTAAAAAACACCCCCTGCTCATCTATAGCGTAAATCTTATAAAATTTGGCCAGGGCAACCGGCCGCCTCCTTATAAAATCCACAATTACGCAATTTGGCAGTATCTTTAAAAACTTCACCCTGCGGCAATCCGAACAACCTGACAGGGCCCTTGCCGACTCGCTATTTAAATCCAGGTTGAATATATTCCTGCCTTTTAGATATTCAAACGATTCGCTAGAATTTATGACAAGCACCTTCTTCACCGCGAAGAAATCAGAAGTAGCCAAGACTTTCCAAATATATCCTAATAATAAAGAGATGGCAAGTAAAATTATTACCAGAATAATTATAAGCGTCAAAGGCAGCTTAAACTTTTGCTTTTTCATAGGCTAATTCCAATAGCTTAATGCAGAGCCGGTTAAAATCAATACCTAAAATCCTGGCAGCCTTAGGCAAGAGGCTGGTTGCGGTCATTCCCGGTATAGTATTAGTCTCAAGGACAAAGGGAAGATTATCCCGGCTTAATATAATATCCGTACGCGAGCAGCCAAAACAACCTAAAAGTTTATGCGCTTGCAGGCCCGCCTGCTGGACCTTTTCCGCTATTGCCGGATCCAGAGAAGCCGGGATGATATAATCCGTCAGGCCTGCCTGGTACTTAGCCTCAAAATCAAAAAATTTATGCTTCGGCACAATCTCAATTACCGGAAGAGGCTTTTCATCCAAAACACCAACCGTAAGCTCCCTGCCTACAATATATTCCTCAATAACTATGCGTTCATCAAACTTAAAAGCCAGCTGAATAGCCTCAGGTATCTCCTCCTGGCGCTCTACAATCGAAAGCCCGATACTAGAACCATGGTTGGCGGGTTTTACTACAAGCGGGAGCCCTAAATCATTTCTAAAATCCTTGTTTTTGTTATAGGCCGATCTCTCCAGGAAATACGACCTGGGCACATAAAGTTTCCCTGCCTTAAAAACTTTTAACGCACCGATTTTATCCATTGCCAGGCGGCTAGCCTTGACACCAGAGCCAGTATAAGGCAAATCTACTTTCTCTAATATCTCCTGAATTGCCCCATCCTCACCAAAACGGCCGTGCAAAGCGATAAAAGCACAATTTAAATTATAATTATTCAACAGCCGGATGTTCTCCGCGATATTATCGGTTATGATGTCAATACCTACCGCGTCTAGCCCCGAATCTTTAAGCGCGGATAAAACTGCCTTACCGCTCTTCAGGGAGATCTCTCTCTCCGAAGAAGGCCCACCCATTAAAACCCCTACCCTGCCAAAATCTTTTATCTCCATATTCTTATCTCAGGTTCTAAATTAACTTCAAATCTTTTCTTTACACTCTTTTGCATTAAATCCATGAGAAATAAAATATCCCTGCTGCTGGCTTTGCCCTTATTCAAAATAAAGTTCGCGTGGAAATTAGCGATAAGTGCCCCACCCTTTGATCTTCCTTTTAACCCGCAGGCATCAATAAGTTTTCCGGCGGTATTTTTACCGGGATTTTTAAAAATGCACCCTGCACTGGGCAGATTATTATTCTGAACCTTATTGCGCTCTAGAAGATACTCCCTCATCATTAAACCAATCGTATGTTTATCCGAACTGCGCAATTTAAGTTTGCACGAGATAATAACATATTTATTTAAATTTGATTTTCGATATGAGAACTTCAATTCTTTAGGCCCTAGTGATTTTTGTTTTCCGTTATAATCTAAAACAGCCACTTCCTTAACTTGGCTGCTGATTGATTTACCCCAGGCGCCGGCATTACCTGCCAGCGCTCCTCCCAATGTCCCGGGAATCCCCGTAAGAAACTCCAGGCCGGATAAGCCATTATTTTTTGCATACAAAATAAGTTGATTCAATTTCAAAGCTCCCCCTGCTTCCAGAAAAGTTCCCACCCCATGCGCCCGCTTAAAGAATCCTCCGCCTAACTTAATCACTAACCCATCTAGCCCTGAATCACTGACTAAAATGTTGCTACCTGCGCCCAATATAAAAACCGGGATACCCGCGCTCTTAGCAATAACCAACGCTTCCCGCAAATCCTTAATATTCTTCGCCTCAAAGAAAAACTTTGCCGCGCCTCCGACTTTAAAACTCGTTAAACCGGCCAGCTTAACATTGGTTCTTATACTTTTATTTAAGTTTTTCGGCCAAAGCATCAGCGATCCTCACAATATCTCCTGCTCCTAAAGTAATAGCCAAATCTCCAGCTTGCATAAAACCCAAAAGAAACCCAGTAATTTTTTCTTTAGACAAATATACCGCTTGTTTAGCGGGAAAAGATTCTTTTATCTTTTTTAACAACGCCTGTGCATCTACCCCTCTTATCGGTTGTTCACTGGCAGCATAAATATCCGTAATAATCAAATAATCAGCCTGCTCAAATGAGCCGGCGAATTCATTTAAAAGCAGCTGTGTGCGGCTATAGCGATGTGGCTGGAACACAACGATTGTGCGCTTTGCCTTCAAATTAGCTACCGCTGCCAAGGTAGCTTTTATTTCCGAAGGGTGATGCGCGTAATCATCCAGAACCAGGTATTTATCGCTTTTAAATTTGATCTCAAGCCTGCGCCCTGCGCCTTTATATCCTTCCAAGGTCCTGCGGATATGCCCTAAATCAATACCCAGCTCTAAACCCAGTCCGATAACTGCCAGGGAATTAGATATATTGTGCCTTCCGCCCAATGCCAGATGAAAACGTGAGATAAACTTATCTTTAAAAAAACAATCGAAATCTGAAGCCAAGCCGTTAAGTTCAATATTTTTGGCGCATATATCAGTGGGCTCGCTTAAACCAAAAAAAACCACCTTTTCTTTGTAATCCGAGAACAGTTTTTTAAGATTTAAATCGTCTGAGCAGGCAAAAACACAACCGCCCTTTTGAGTACGTTTTAAAAAATCTTTAAAGGCGCTTAATTCATTCTCAAAACTATGGTAGTAATCCAGATGCTCATGATCAATATTAGTAATGATAGAATACTTGGGATGATAATACAAGAATGAACCATCCGATTCATCGGCCTCCGCCACAAAAAACTCACCGCTTCCCAAACAAGCATTGGTATCGATATTTTTTAATATGCCGCCGATAGCTACCGTTGGGCAAAGCCCTGCCTCAAGCAACATATAAGAAATCAACGAAGTGGTGGTAGTCTTGCCGTGGCTGCCGGCAATAGTTATAGCGGTCTTATCGTACATAAGTAAAGCCAGGGCTTCGGCCCTCTTAAGCAAGGGTATGCCTAAGCTTTTGGCCTGGCGTATCTCGGGGTTATCTTCTTTTATCGCCGAGGAGTAAACTACCGCGCTTTGCCCGGATATGTTTTGAGAGTTATGTCCGATATGTATCTTAGCACCCAGTCTTTTAAGCTCCTCGGTAACCCGATTCTCTTTTAAATCCGATCCGCTGACTGAAGCTCCTGCCTTAAGCAATAGATGCGCCACCCCACTCATGCCTATACCGCCGATTCCTATAAAATGATAATATTTTTTCATTTAAGAATATACTTTTTCCACGCGCTTTCAAAATCCGCCATGCCGTTAAAGGAATACGTCATGGTCAAGGCTCTGGAGAGATCTTTCTTGTCCCGCAGGTTCTGGCAAAAAAGCACAAACCTGTCTTTTCCAAACTCCGTAATCAAATATTTTACTAAATTATATGCTTCTGAATAAAACAAATCCGCTTCGGTTTCTGTTTTTGAATGCATGGTTACAATTCTATTTAAATCATTCAGGCTTAAAGAAGTGCCCCCTCTTATTTTATTGGCTAAATGCGCTTTATCGAAAGCGACCCTTTCCTGTTGAAAACAGGCAACTCCTTCGTCAAGCCAAAGAGGTACGCCGGAATTATTAAACCCCACCATTTCCCTAAAAATAATATGCCCCATTTCATGGGGAAGAATGTCATCTAAAAAACCTTTGGCGGTAATAAATGTCTGGATAAGTTTACTGCCTATCTGCGCCTCTCCCGCTGACCAAACCGGGTCCCCTGTCACCCTCATATACTCTTGCTGGTCATCAAACAGATAAATCCTGGCACGGTTATTCCAGGTCCAGAAGTCAAAACGGTTAAAACCTAAATCTTCGGTGATCTTATTATAATACTCCTCGGCCTTAGAAGCTAAGGCATCAAGCTGAGAATCTTTGGCACTTTTATAAGAGATCAGAAAATGCGTGCTTTTATAAACCTTCCAGGGTTGATTATCCGCGAAAACAACCAACGGCAGGAATAAAAATATAAATAAAATCTTTAACGGTTTCATTAGTTTAAGTTTAAAACCTCATTAGCAAGTAACCCGGCAGCATCAGTAATCTGGTTTGGGACATATGCCTGGCGCATAGCTTTTAATTTTTGCGGCGCATCCAGCAGCCCCTGTATACTTTCTCTTAATTTCCCTACAGATAATTCTTCATCCCGGATAACCCGGGCCGCTCCGGAATCCCCTAAAACCATAGCGTTGCTTAGCTGATGCGCGTAAGCAAAAGGATACGGAATCAACAAAGCAGGCAAGCTATATCTTTGCAACTCGGCGATTGTCGTCGCTCCTGCCCGGCAGATTACTAAATCCGCTAAACTATAAGCATATTGCATATCAGGAAAGAAGTCGAATAGTTTATGCGCGATTCCGGCTTGCGCATAAGCATCTTTTAAAAACGTAAAATCTTGAGCTCCTGAAATATGCACCAGCTGTAAATCATTTTTCTTATAAAAACCGGATAACGCAGCGGAACAAACAGTATTTAACCTATGCGACCCCTGGCTGCCCCCGGTAATCAGTATATTGAATTTACCTTCTTTGAAATTAAAAAAATCCAGGGCTTCTTTTCTACCCAGTTTAACCAAGCTATCCCGGACAGGATTGCCGGTGAAAATAATTCTTTCCCGGGAAACCTTTAAATAATTATTGGTCTGCGTAAAGGATACCGCGACCTTATCCACGAATTTAGCCAATAACCGGTTTGCCCTACCGGGGATAACATTTTGCTCATGGATTACAGTTTTTATTCTAAACAGCCAGGCCCAAAATAACAAGGCAACTGTATGCAGGCTACCGAAACCCACGACAACATCAGGCTTGAATTGAATTATGGCGCGTAAACCTTCCCAGGCGCCGACTAAGAAAAAATATATTCCTTTTATGTTCTTGCTGTTTAACTTAAAACTTAAATTAACCGCATGAATATACTTTACCTGCCCAGAAACAAACAAAATCTTGCTATCATTCTCATTTTTTGGCAAAACCAGAAGGACATCGGCGCCAGAAGTCTTTAAGCGATCAATTAAAGCCAGGGCGGGAAAAATATGTCCTCCGCTTGAGCCGGTGACAATTAAAACACGCATATTATGGATATTCTCCGGAACGAGCAATATTTGCCAATATACCAAGGCTGGCCATATCAAATATCAACGAAGATCCACCATAGCTGATAAATGGCAAAGGTAAGCCTTTGGTCGGGAAAACTCCGCATGAAACGCCGATATTTACAATTGCCTTCAGGGAAATCATTAAGACCAGGCCCAGGGCAAGAAAATACCCGAATTTATCCTGAGCATTTTTAATAATTTTAAGCCCCTGCTGGATAAAGATCATAAACAATAAAATTATTCCCAGTGTACCTAATAACCCCAATTCTTCGCCAATAATCGAGAAAATAAAATCAGTGTGCGCCGCAGGCAGATAAAAAAGTTTTTGTTGTGAATGTCCCAGCCCCACCCCAAATAATCCGCCGGAACCAATTGCTATCTGCGATTGGATAATCTGGAAACCGCTCCCCTTAGGATCAAGCCACGGGTTTAAAAATGCCAGGATCCTAGCCCTGCGGTAAGGCACGCTAAAAACTAAAATATAAACCATCGGTAAACTACAAAGTATTAAACTTAAAACATACCTCGGCCGCACACCCGATATATAAAGCATAATCAAAACTACGCTGCCCAAAGCAATGGTCGTACCCAGATCCGGCTGTATAAGTATGAGCAAGGAGGTTGCCCCCAGGGCGCATATCGGTGGGACAAAACCTTTAAACAGCATTTTAATCTGCTCTCCTTTGCGGCAGATAAAATCAGCGATATAAATAATCAATGCTAGATTGGCAAACTCTGAAGGCTGGAAGCTGATGAATTTAAATCTAAACCAGCGCCTTGCCCCGGAAATCTCCCTGCCAATACCGGGAATAAGCACCAATACCAGCATTATTAACGCTACCCAAAGCAAAAGACGGGCATGCTTACGAAATATGCGGTAATCAATGGTCATAGCAAGAAAAGTAAATAACATCCCCACCATCAGGAAAGATAAGTGCCGTTTTAAAAAATAAAAACTATCCCCATACGTCTCCCAGGCATAAATACTTGAAGAACTATAGATCATGATTATCCCGATGCAAACAAGCACAACCGATACGGTAAGTAAATTAATCCGCGTCTTTCTAACCATTCATCTTACTCCTGGCTAAATCCAATACCATCTTTTTAAAAGCCTCTCCCCGCTGCTCATAATCCTTGAACATATCAAAACTTGAGCACATGGGAGAAAATAACACGCAATCTCCCGGTTTTGCCTGTTCATAAGACCTGATTATCGCATTCTTTAAAGTATCCATTTTCTCTATAGGAAATGCCCCGTTAAGATCAGCGGCAATTATATCCTTAGCCTCACCGATCAAGATCGCCTGCTTAACTTTATTTCTCGCCGCCTCAAGAATTACCCGGTAATTAATCCCTTTATGCCGGCCGCCCGCTATAAGAATTATAGGTGAAGAAATATTGCTGATCGCCCAGATAGCCGAGTCCGCGGTAGTAGCCTTGGAGTCATTAATGAACTTGACCCCATTTATATCTATTACCTCCTCCATGCGATGCTCCAGCCCCTTAAAATTCCGGAAAATATCAAACATATCACCCGGTTTGATTTTTAATATCTTTCCTACCGCGATTACCGCATTTTGATTGGGATTTAGATTCCCCTCTTTATTAAAGAAAACAACTTTTGATTTAGCTTCAGGGGCAACCGCCATTAAGAGGGGGTCATCCGCATTCAAAACCAGGAAATCGTTCTTATCCTGATTCATAAAGATACGTTTTTTCGCATCCAGGTACTCTTGGATATTATTATAACGGTCCAGGTGATTCGGGGTTAAATTCAGGATTACCGCGATTTTAGGTTTAAAACTCTTGATCATCTCAAGCTGAAAAGAGCTTACCTCAAGCACAACAAAATCACCCTTCTTCATCTTCTCAACTTCGGCGCAAAATGGAGTACCAATATTCCCGCAGACAAAAACTTTTTTGCCGCTTTTGGAAAGGATCTTTCCAATCAAAGTAGTCACGGTGGTTTTTCCGTTTGAACCGGTTACGGCAATAATCTGCGCTGGGCAAAGCATGCTTGCCAATTCAATCTCACTTATAACAGGCTTAGCAAATTCTTTAGCCCAGGCTATCGGCTGCGCGTTAGACGGCACTCCGGGTGAAATAATTACCAGTTCGGCCTGGCTGATAAAATCTTCGCTATGCCCTCCGAGCTCAACCAGAATATCTTTAGAAACAAGCCTCTCGGCAAATGTCCTGATTTGCGTGTTGTCTTTAATATCCGTAATACGTACACAGGCGCCCAAACTATGCAAAAGATTAGCGCAGGCAAGCCCTGAACGAGCCAAACCCACAATAGTAATATTTTTACCTTTAAAGTATTTTGTATTAAGCATAGGTTACCTAATCTTTAAGGTGATCAGGGCAAACAGGGCAAGCAAGCCCGCGATGATCCAGAACCTGACAATTACCTTATTTTCCGGCCAGTTTAAGAACTGGAAATGATGGTGTAAGGGCGCTATCTTAAAAATACGTTTCTTGGTCAGCTTAAAAAACCCCACCTGTAATATAACGGAAAATGCCTCCAAAACAAATATACCTCCTACAATTATAAGCAGCATCTCTTTTTTGATCAATAACGCCACTGTTCCAATAGCCCCGCCTAAAGCCAACGAGCCGACATCCCCCATAAAGATCGAAGCGGGATAACAGTTGAACCACAAAAAACCCAAACCCGCCCCTATAATACTAGCGCAAAAAATAGTCAGCTCCCCTGCGCCCTTGATATAAGAAACAAATAAATAATTACTTAAGTTTATATTGCCGGATATGTAACAAAGCACGCTAAAGGCAACCGCAACCATAACTACGATACCGATAGCCAGACCATCCAGGCCATCAGTAAGATTTACGGCGTTGGAAGAACCGGTAATCACCAATATAACAAATAGTATGTATAAACCGTCTAAGTCCAGGTTAACCGCTTTTAAAAAAGGTATCTCCAATTTAACATTATACTGGCTGTCTATAATAAGAATGAATCCCAGTATCAAACCCAGGATAATTTGGCTGGAAAGTTTTACCGCAGGAGACAGACCGCTGGCCTTTTTCTTTATCTGCTTAAGATAATCATCAATAAAACCGGTTAAACCCAGCCAGACAGTACTGAATAAAACTATCCAAATACAATGGTCGGTAATATCCGCCCAGAGAAGAGTTGAAATTATAACCGCCCCCAATACAAGGATCCCTCCCATAGTCGGCGTGTTCTGTTTATGGCGGTGTAGATCGTCAAGCTTGAGGCTGTCGGCTTTATTAATCTTCTCCCCAAGCTTAAGCTCTTTTAATTTATTGATCAGCAGCGGGCCGAAAATAAGGCTTAAAATAAATGCAGTTAAAGCGGCCATTGCCGCCCGAAAAGTAATGTAGCGGAAAAGATTAAAAGCGGAGATAAAATCTCTTAGCGGATAAAGCAGATGGTAAAACATTAAACTTTAAAGACCTCTTCCATTTTCATCGAACGGGAGCCTTTTACCAGGATTATATCCTTAGCTCCCGGAGATATCTTATTCAATAGCAAATCCCGGGCCTGCGAAGCAGAAGCACAGCAGAATATATTCTTACTTTTAAAACCACGCGCCTTAGCTGCCTGAGCGGTAAAACCGGCTAAACTACCTACAGAAACCAGCACATCACATATATTAGTTATACTACCAGCAACCTGCCTATGCAATAATTCTTTTTGCTCACCCAACTCCAGCATATCACCCATAATCAGGATTTTCCTACCTTTGCACTTTATAGCATCCAGGGCAATAAGGGCGTTGTTTAAAGAAAGCGGATTAGAATTATAAGTATCATCAATGAACCTAAGCCCTTTAAACTCCGTGAACTTGAGCCTTCCTTTGGGAAAATCAAAATCCGCCAATCTCGAAGCAATCTCTCCAAGCTCCAAGCCTAATATACGGCCTACAGCAATAGCAGCCAGAGCATTGTAGACATTATGAGTACCCAGCGTAGATAACCTAAAATCGAATTTACGATTAACCCGAAAACTTACTTTAGCGCCATCTAACTTAATGCGGCTGGCGGAAAAATCGCTTTTCTCTTTAATGCCATAACTAAATAAATGCGCGCCTTTTTTCCCCTGCTTCATTAAAGAACACAGATATTGGTCATCGGCATTAAGCAAGGCTATCGCCGGGCTGGCTAAATTATTTAGCAAGCCGGATTTTTCTTTTAATACCCCTTTTAGGGTTTTTAAAAACTCCAGGTGCGACGGCCCGATATTAGTAAGCACCCCGATATTCGGCCGGGTAATCGCGGCCAAATAATCCACTTCTCCAAAATGGTTAGTGCCAATTTCAACCACCGCGAAATCATCTTTTGCTTTAAGCTGAATTAATGTCTGGGGCAGGCCTATCTGGTTGTTCTTGGTACCTTCATTCTTCAGTACCCGGGCATTTGCCGATAAAACCCAGGCGATCATATCCTTAACGGTAGTTTTACCGTTTGAGCCGGTAACCGCAATAACCGGTTTCTTAAAATCATCCCGTTTAAAACGGGCAAGGTCACCTAAGGCCAAAGCTGTATCTTTTACCTGGACAAACGCTATGCCTTTGGAAATTTTCAATCCGCCTGATTTCTGCGCGATAATACAAACTGCTCCTGATTTTAAGGCTGCAGGAATAAAATTATGACCGTCAAAATTATCCCCCTTTAAAGCCAAGAATGCCTCCTGAGGCTTCAATCCCCTTGAATCGGTAGATACACCTTTTAACTTACCCTGCCTGCTGCCCTGGATAAGCTTACCTCCCGTGGCCTTGACGATCTCATCTATTGTAAACACTTTTGCACTGCCTTTCGGTCGCTAAAATGTAGAACTTTATCCTTTAATATCTGATACTTCTCATGCCCTTTACCGGCGATAATCAGGCAATCATCATTTTTGATCGCCCCTAAACCTGCTTTAATCGCTTTAAATCTATCCGGGATTACACAATAATTATTTTTACGTATCCCCTGGCGGATATCTTTAATTATGCGCGAAGGATCTTCAGAGCGGGGATTATCACTGGTAATAATCGCATAATCGGCCAAGCTGGTAACAATTTTACCCATCTTTGGCCGCTTAAGTTTATCCCGTTCTCCACCGCAGCCAAAAACTACAATGATCCTGCCCGACACTAAAGGCCTCAAAGCGCCAATGACATTAAATAAGGCATCCGGTGTATGCGCATAATCCACAAAAATATTATACCCTTTTTTACAACTGACCTTCTCCAACCTGCCAGGTACATTCTTGAATTTCTCAATGGCGGATTTGATATCTTTAAGACACAGATCTTCGCTTATCCCCCAGGATATGGCTGCTAATATATTATAAATATTATACCGACCGATGAGGTGGGTTTTGATCCTGGCATTTATACCTGGAGCAACCAAGGTAAATTGAGTACCCTGCATTCCGGAAACAATATCCTTGGCCATAACCGTTGATTTATTTCTTATCCCATAGCTTACCAACCGGCAACAAACTAATTGTTTGAGCCTTTGGCTATACTTATCATCATTATTGATTATCGCTACCCCTGATTTCGTAAGACCGCAAAAAAGCTTGGCCTTGGCCAGAAAATAATTTTCCAGGTTCTTATGATAATCCAGATGATCCTGAGTAAGATTGGTAAAGACCGCCTGACTAAAATTTATTCCTAAAACCCTTTCTTGGTCCAATGCGTGCGAAGAAACCTCCATCGCACAATACTTAACCCGCGAGGCTTGCATTTTTGCAAGTAATCCCTGCAGCTCTACCGGTCCGGGCGTAGTATTCTTAGCGGAAATTTCCTTGCCTTTAAAACGGTAATTAATCGTACCAATTACCCCGCATGCACACCCTGATTCTTTAGCCAACGCTTCGATTAAATAAGAAATAGTTGTCTTGCCATTAGTACCAGTGATACCAACTACCCTAAGATTATCTGAAGGACGGCCATAAAATTCGGCAGAAGCTTCTGCCAAAAATCTCCGGCAGTCTTTGACAATAAAAAGTTTTACCTTATCCGGCAGCTTTATTTTCGGTGGCTTCGCCTGCGCTACCACGATACTAGCGCCACTGGCAACTGCCTCTTTAATAAAACAGCCGCCATCCTGACGCACCCCCTTTATAGCCACAAAAACAAAACCCTTTTTTACGGCTTTAGAGTTAGCGGTTATCCCCTTGATTTCTATTCCCACGATATTCATTGCGATAATGCCCCCAACGGTATTTCATTTCCTTTAATATAACGAATCACATCACCCGCAACTTTTTGGAAAACCGGAGCAGCTACCACCCCGCCAAAATAATACGGGTGAGGCTCATCAACTGTTACAACAATCGCCAGCATAGGATCTTCTGCGGGAGCAAAACCGATAAAAGAAGCGACAAATTTAGTATGAGAATAGGAACCATTTGGCTCAAGCTTTTGAGCAGTACCGGTTTTGCCGGCGGCGCTAAAACCGGAAACCTTGGCTAACTTACCGGTACCTTCCTCAACAACTCCGGTAAGAATCTTTTTTATGCGCATAGCGGTATCTATAGAAATTACCTTGCGGATCAATACCGGCTTATTTTGTTTAATTATGCGGCCCTGTTTATCACGTATGGAATCAATAATATAAGGCTTCATCAACTGTCCGCCGTTAGCGATTACAGAGATCGCGCTGGCTAATTGCAAAGCGGTAACCCCTACCTCCTGGCCGATGGGAATAGCCGTAATAGAAGTCTTTGACCAGGCGCGCGGCGGCTTGATCATTCCGGAGATCTCGCCTGAAAGCTCAATCCCTAATTTTGATCCAAACCCAAAAGCCTTTAAATACTGATAAATTGTATCCGCACCCAGAATCATCGCAACTTTAACCGTACCGATATTGCTTGACTCTTCGATTACCTGCCGAAAGGTGAGCATCCCATGTGAAGTATGGTCGTGTAAAATACGGCCGCCTATTTTATAACTTCCATTTTCACAGAAAAACTGGTCTTCTTCTGTGACCTTTTTCTCTTCTAAAGCTGCAGAGGCGGTAACTATTTTAAATACGGAACCAGGCTCAAACAAATCGCAAATAGAACGGTTACGCATAGAATCCTTATTCACAGTAGAGTGGTCATTTAAATCATAGTTAGGCCGGCTGGCCATAGCCAAAATCCTTCCTGTATGCGGGTCCATAACAATAATACTCGCCCCTTTGGCGTGAAAAGTCTTAAAAGCCTTATCCAGTTCTCTTTCAGCAATATACTGAATAACTTCATCAATGGTTAAAACCAGATCCTCTCCATCAACAGGTAGAACCATCTTCTCCCAAATATCCAGTTTTTTTTGCCTGGCATCGCGCAGGAAGATCGCCCAGCCGGAAGAACCTTTGAGGTATTTATCAAAATCCCTCTCTATGCCTTCAAGGCCTACATTATCCATACCGCTAAAGCCGATGACATGGCTAGCCAGATAACCGTTAGGATAAATGCGTTTGGTTTCTTTTATAAATCCCAGCCCCTTAAACTTAAGCGCTTTTATAGCATCGGCTTTATCAGGAGTAATTTTGCGCGCCAGCCAAATGAATGACTTCTTGCGATAAAGCCTGTCCCGCAAATAGACGCGGTCAGCTCCAAGGATAGGAGAAAGCTTTTCAATTATATTTTCCTTATCCTTATCTTTAATCGTATTGACTGTGGCATAAAGCGAATCCAAGGATAAATTGAATGCCTGCGCTTTAAGGTTACAATCGTAAATCGTACCGCGCCGCGGCTCAAGTTCCACGAATTGATTGTGTTGTTTCTTGGCGATTGAGGTTAAATAGCTTGAACGGAAGAATTGGATGAAAAGAAGCCGACCTACGCAAAACAGGAGAGAAATGAAAAAGACCAGAAATACCGCCTCGCTTCTTCGGCGATAATTACTTATATACACTATTTTTTAAGGAGTAATAAATATTAGGGGTTAATTGTCTTTGCTTGAGCTTCCCGCTTTAAACTAAAAATACTGGCCAGCAAACCGGTTTTTGCCTGGCTTTGATTCACAGGCCTAAGCCCGTCCTTGGAAGTTATAACTTTGACAAAACGGTAATTATCCGGCATCTGAAAATCATTAGTGCCACTGATCCGGCTACCGATGTTCACCAAAGAAGAACCTTTTTTAATATTATAACTGAGGGCAGTATTCTTATCAAGCAATTCATTATAAGTGTTTTGTCTTTTTGAATCCAGGTAGGCCAGGCGGAAGATTTCACTCTGTTGATAAACATAAAGCACGCAAAAGGAAGTGACAAATACAGTTACGGAAAGAAACTTGGACATTTTCATATGTCTTAAATCCTTTCAGCTGCCCTTAACTTGCTGCTACGGCTAGAAGGGTTAGCCGCTACTTCACTATCCGCAGGAGTTATGGGTTTAGCCGTGATAATATCTATTAATCCGTCAGTCTTAAGAGCCCTGAACGTATGCTTGATTACGCGATCTTCCAAAGAATGGAACGAAATAACACATATTTTAGCCTTCTTTTCTAAAATTGCAACAGCTTTCTTAACGGCGCTTTCCAAAATCTCTAATTCACGGTTTACGGCGATACGCACAGCCTGAAAAGTGCGCGTAGCCGGATGTATACGATAATAACTTTTACGATATCTATATGGAATAGCCCGCATCACTAAATTAGCCAATTGGCTGGTAGTGGCGATAGGCTGATTCCTGCGTTCCTCAACCAACAAATGCGCGATGCGGTTATGCCAACGCTCCTGCCCAAAACTCCAGAGCATATGAGAGATCTCGCTCTCATTAAGGTTGTTCACCAAATCATACGCCGATATATAGCTGCTTTTATCCATACGCATATCCAGCGGGCCTTCCTGTTGAAAACTGAAACCCCTCTCTATATCTTTTAACTGATAGGTAGAAATACCCAAATCAAAAACTATGCCGTTTATTTTATCTATGCCGAGCTTCTCCAGGACCTGGTCTAAATCCACAAAGTTAGCCTGTACAAAGTCACAACTACCGGAAAATTCACTAAACCTTTTACGACAGATAGCCAATGAGTCCTCATCTCGATCTATCCCGATCAACCTGCCTCCGGGAGTAATTCTTTTTAGAATTTCTAAGCTATGCCCGCCGGTCCCAAGTGTCGCGTCTACAATTATTTGACCGGGCTTTGGATCCAGATAATCTATAACTTCACGCAACATTACGGGTATATGCAGCTTCTCTTCTACCACTTAAACATCCATTAGTTTCTCCGCAATCTCTTCGAAAGATTGACGGCTGTTCGAATAAAAATCGCGCCACTTATCTTTTGCCCAAATTTCTATACGGTTAGAAACTCCGACAATCATCACATCCCTTTTGATATCGGCAAAATCTTTTAAGTACTGCGGCAGCAGGATTCTCCCCTGTTTATCGGGACCTATCTCAACCGCTCCACTAAAAAGCAACCGGTTAAAAATGCGCGATTGCTGTTTTGTAAATGACATGGTTTTAAATTTATTTTCCTGGGAACGCCACTCTTCCTCGGAAAACATAAAAAGACATTTATCTAAACCCCGGGTAATAAAGAATTTCTCTACGAATTGGTTCTTGGCGGTTTCACGAAATTTCGCAGGTAAAATCAGGCGGCCTTTACGGTCTATAGAATGTTCGAATTCACCGTAAAACATTTTTTCCTCTCTTCCACTTTACTCCACTTCTATCCACTTAATAGTCAAAGTATAGTCAAAATCATCCCTTTTGTCAAGAAAAAAATTACCTAACATATAGGGAATACAACCAATTGTGGATATTCGGCCATGCTTACCCAGCCATTGTGGTATTTAGTGGAAGCGTTTCAGTATCCTGTGGCAGGAGACTATATCTTTTTGAATTTGGATAGATAAATCTTTTATGGAAGCAAATTTTTTATCCCAGCGGATTAATTTTACAAACTGAACCTCCAGGAACTTGTCATAGATTTTCCTGTGGAAATCAAATATATGCACTTCAACCTGGATGGGTTTTTTTCCAGCACAAACTGTCGGCCTTCTGCCGATATAACAAATCCCGTCATATTTCTTAGCCGCAAATATAACCTGCACCGCGTAAATACCGGAGGGCGGGATAACTTCATGATGCGGGTTAATATTGGCCGTAGGAAATCCTAAAGTTCTGGCAATCCTACTGCCCCTGATTACCGAACCCAGTACGCTCACCCTGCGGCCAAGCAGCCTCTCCGCTTCTTTAATTTTAGAGCTCCTGATCAACCTCCTTATCGCGGTGCTGCTAATCGGACGGCCGTTGGATTTTATTACTTTAAAAATCTTAAGGCTGAACTTATTTTCTTTAGCCCAAAGAGATAACAATTTATAATCACCCAAAGCGCCTTTGCCAAAATGAAAATTTTCCCCGATATAAACAAAACGCGGGCCAATCTTTTCAACCAGTATTTTAGCGATAAAATCGTGGGCGCTCATTTTCGCAAAATTTGCGCTAAAATTAATTACAATACAGACCTCTACTCCTAACTCAGAAATTAACCTTAAGCGATGCTCCAGGGAATAAAGGCTCTCCTCCTTCTGCGGATGAGGGAAAAAAGTCAAGGCCATACTTGTACCATTGATCTTTTGCGCTTTTCTGACAACGGATTGTAAAATATTACGGTGGCCGCGGTGCAGTCCGTCAAAAACCCCTAAGGCGACTACAGGGTTTTTAAACCTGCGAATTTTATTTATTCTGGTGATTACGATCATCTATTGCTACCTTAAAACTCGTTGAATACTGGCAAGGACATTTTTAATAACCTGGTTAATCTCTCCGTTTACAGTACAGCCGGAGGCGGTTTTATGCCCTCCTCCTCCAAAAATCGCGGCTATCTTATTTACATCTACCTTACCCTGACTTCTTAAATTTATACGCACCTGCTTCTTAGCTCCTCCCAGCTTTTCTTTAAACAAAGCTACAACTTCTACCCCTTTAATTGCCCGGGCAAAACTTAAAAGCTGATCTCCCAAATCCATAGAAACAACGCCATCTTTTATCATTCCGTGTTCAAGTTTAAAGTAGGCGACTTTTCCCTGGCTGGAAAAGCTTATCTTCGGCAACAATTTAATTAATAATTTTGTTTCATCTAAAGCAAGATTCTCATAAACATAGCGGTAAATAAGCGGGACGTTGATCCCGTATTCTAAAAGCTCGGCAACAGCCTGATGGGTAAAGCTGCTGGTATTGGAATACCGGAAAGATCCGGTATCGGTCATCATCCCGGTATACATGGCTACGGCTTCGGGCTTAGCAATAGGCAGGCGCATCTGCTTGTAAATCCGGTAAATCATCTCGGAACAGGATGAGGCATGCGCGTCAACCCAATGCATATCCCCGAACCCCTTGTTGCTGATATGATGGTCAATATTGATAACGGGCTTATTCTCTTTGTTCAGCCTCCAGACATCCCCTGTACGCTTTAAATCAGCGCAATCCAGAACTACCAGGCAATCAAATTTAATGCGGGAGGATGTACTATTTAACTTGCGTATTCTTTTTACTCCCGGCAGAAAATCATGCCCATAAGGAATGCCGTCTTCGTTTAATACTATGCCTTGTTTACCTAATTTCCTGATCAGGGCGTAAAAAGCCAGCTCTGCCCCTAAAGCATCCCCTTCTAAATTGGTATGTGCGGTAATTAAAAAATTGTTATATTTTTTTATGCTTGCGCAGATTTTTTTTAGGCTCACTTTTCCGCTCCTCCTTTATCGTATTTAATCTAGCCGCCTCATCGGAAGAATCCAGGGGACGGTCCAATTCCTTTATTTTATTTATTACTTCTTCAATCCTTACGCTATACTCAATTGAATGATCCTCCTGGAACATAAGCTCAGTGGCAAAACGCAGATTAATCCTCTGGGCAACCAGGCTGCGAATATACCCTAAAGCAGATTCCAGGGCAAGCTTGGTCTTCTTGCAATCCTCTTCTTTCCCTAGGACACTATAAAAAATTCTGGCATTCCTTAAATCTTGAGTTAACTCCACCCGGGTTATGGTAACAAAACCTATGCGCGGATCTTTAAGTTCATCGTGAATAATTAAGCTGACCTCTTTTCTTATTGCTTCTTCAACGCGTTCATGTCTAGACATTTTATTCTCGCTCCGTTATTTTGTACTTTTCCCCCGAATTTAATACGAGGGCTTCGTTTTATTAATTTCCTGATTAAAGCAAGTTCATCCTGGCGATTTCTTACTTTACCATTAAGCCTGGCTACCAACACTTTTTTTAAAATCTTTTGATATCCTGGACCAGGTAGAACCCCCAATTCGCATAAATCATCTCCCGAGATACAAAGACGCACGCAATTATAAATTTCAAGGAAGTCTGTAATATGCTTCTTAAATAAAGCATCCTGCGAAGCAGAACGCAGCAGGATAATTGCCTCATAACTCAAAGGCCTAAGCAGAGTAAAAATCTGCGCTGGCTTAATCCGTTTATCTTTTAAACGCGTAATAAACCTCTGATTGATCTTTCGACAGTTAAGAATCTTTTTTTCTTCCTGTTTAGACAAACCAAACTTTGCAGTAATCTTTTTTACTTGAGCCAAAGTAAACGGCTTTAAGAGAGCAGCAAAATAAACCAGCCATGCGTCAAACTGCTCATGTAGGGGAAAACTTTGCATAAACCAAAAAATCTCCTTATTTACTGATTTGAGCAAATCATACGTTGGTTTTCCGGGTTTTAGTTTATCACTGACAAAAGACAACCCGCCTAAAGCGTAAAGCTGCCTAAGTTGCGCTGATGGATCTTTCTCTTTAAGCATTAGTATCAACTCATCGCGCGTCCTGTGAGGATTTACCTTGTCTAATAAACCTAAATCTATCGCCTCTTTCAAAAGACTGAGCGTCTTAGGTTCAATCTTAAAGTTATAGCGCTGCTGAAAACGAATAGCCCTTAAGATACGCGTAGGATCATCCTTAAAACTCAAATCATGCAAAATGCGGATTTTACCTGCTTTCAGATCCTCTTTACCTCCGAAGATATCGATCAACTCCTGACCCGTCTCTTCAGAAAGACTCACTGCCATAGCATTAATAGTAAAATCTCGGCGCAAAAGATCCTCTTTTAGCGAGCCCGGACTAACCACCGGCAGCGAAGTACTAAAGGGATAGGTTTCTTTACGAGTAGTGGCAATATCCACTTTTATGCGATGGCCCAGGATTAAAGTGGCGGTACCAAATCTTTCGTGCCTTATTAACCTGGAATTTAACCTTTTAGCTAAGGCTTCGGCAAATTTTATACCATTACCCTCAACGGTTATATCCAAATCCCAATCCTTAACTCCCAAAATAAGATCGCGGGGAAAACCACCTACCAAATACGCAGGCATATCAGTTTCCTTAGAGACCTTTTTTGCCAAAGTAATCAGATATTCTATTTCTTTAGGTAATTTCCTTAAGTATTCTTTCATCTTTTATGGCCTGGGGTGGAACATCTTATGGATTGTTTTAAGCCTATCTTTGTCTATATGTGTATAAATCTGCGTAGTAGAAATATTAGAGTGCCCAAGCATCTCCTGCACCGAACGCAAATCCGCTCCTCTTTCCAATAAATGCGTAGCAAATGAATGCCTTAGAGTATGAACTTTTATCGGCTTTTTAATTTTAGCTTCTTTAGCATACTGTTTAATTAATTTCCAGATTGATTGCCGGGATAATTTATTACCCGAACGGTTTACAAAAAGAAACTCCGAGGTTTTATTTTTCAAAAGATACGGGCGGCTAAACTCAAGATACCGGTTAATACTATGGATTGCCTTCTTTCCCAGCGGGATAACCCGCTCTTTATTACCCTTGCCGATGCAGCGCAAGAAACCAATATCCAGATTCACGCCATTACTCTTAAGATCGGTGCATTCCGATACGCGCATTCCCGTGGCATAAAGAGTCTCCAGAATTGCCTTATCCCTTGCCCCCTGGCGCAGGCGCGGATCAGGCTGGCTGATCAACGCCTCTACTTCATTCAAAGAAAGAGTATCCGGAACCTTCTTCCATAATTTTGGAGAATCGATCAAGGTAGTGGGATCATCTTTTAAAACTCTCTCTCTGGAGAGAAAACGATGGAACATACGTATAGCTGCCAATCTTCGGGAAATACTGGTAGGCGAAATCCCTTTCCCTTTTTCAAAAAGCATGAATTCGATGATATCGTTTTTTAAAACTTTGGAGAGAGCGTTTATGCCGCGCCTCTCCATAAAATCCAGATACATATTCAGGTCTTCACGGTAAGCAATAATAGTATTCCTTGCCAGACCGCGTTCAACCGAAAGATAGTCTAAAAATGAATCGATGAGCTCTTTCATTCTAACCTATAAATGGGTTATTGTTCTTTTCTTTGCCTATAGTAGTTGCCGGGCCATGGCCGGGATAAACCCTTGTCTCCGCGGGTAATATAAATAACTTTTCTCTTATTGATTTATCGAGCATCTGCTCGCTGCCTCCCGGCAGATCATAGCGGCCTACTCCATGATAAAACAATGTGTCTCCGGTAAAAACAATATCCGTTTGCGGCTTTTTCATTAAAAGCCCGATACCTCCCGGAGTATGCCCCGGTAAATGCAAAACCTCTAATTCAAGGCACTCCAATTTAATGATTTCTTTATCTTCCAAAGTTTTAATTCCAGATTTAACTTCATAGGGTACGGCAAAACTGGCAGAAAGATTCTTCCTGGCGTCTTCAAGCATCGCTAAATCCTGTTTATGCACATAAACATCCACCCCAAATTCGTCATCGCTTCCGATATGATCATAATGACCATGCGTATTGATTATCATAGCCGGAGTTAGCTTATATTTGTCCAAAACAGCCTTTATCTTATGTGCCTGATCCCCAGGATCAATAATAATAGCTTGTTTACCTTCAGCGCAGGCAAGTATATAACAATTGACCTGCATTGGCCCGACATTAACGGTTTCTAAGATCATTTTAGATAGTTCCTTACTCTTGGATAAACAAACCCTTGATGGATGCCTGACTTAATAAGCTCGGCAAAATGAAGATTTCCGCTGTTATTTAAACCGTAAGCATCATCTTTTATTGAAGCCAAGAGCTCGATAGTTTTATTAATATATACATCGAGATTTCTCTGTTCCGCCGTTACCAGCATATTCTTCATATTCACCAGGTTCTTCAAGGCCTCCTGGGTACAGTCTACTTTCTTTTTGAGGCTTGACTTCTGGGCGAGGGCATTTTCTAATTCATCCTGCCATGCTTGCCAAAAAAGAAAATGCTGCCGGTAAAGCTCCTCCTTGCTCATATTTGGCCCTTTATATTCTTCAGGCGTAAGCACCATTTCAACTGGCTGATCCGATTTCTTGGATTTGCGGATGAACTTACGCGTAAGGGATTCGCATCCGGCTAGATCTAGCAACAAACAAAAGCAAATCAAAACTAAAACTATTCTTCTTAATCTCATTTGGCCATCTCCTTTCCGCCAGAACTATTGGCGGATCTGCCATGAATCATGGCGGAAAATTCTTTTTCATTAATAATTCTTACCCCAAGTTTACTGGCTTTATTAAATTTCGTTCCTGCTTTTTCTCCCGCCACCAAAATATCAGTCTTATTACTTATGCTGGAGGACGGCGTGCCTTTAGATTGACGCACCAATTCCTCAGCTTCAGCTCGCGAAAAACCCGCCAGCTCCCCGGTAAAAACTACAGTTTTGCCGGTTAACTTATTAATTTTAAAGTTACCGCCCTGCTGACGCATATTCATACCCGCATCTTTTAAATCCTGTATTAGCTTCCTAATCTTGCTAAGATTAAAATAGTCAAAGATAGACTCCGCCATAACCTGGCCTATCTCCGGTATCATATCCAGATCTTCCAACTTAGCGAGCATAAGCTTTTGCATATCTCCAAACTCTTCAGCCAGCGTATAAGCAGCCTTCTGGCCTACATGGCGTATACCCAAAGCGAAAATCAAACGCGCCAAAGTCTGCTGTTTACTTTTCTCAATGGAGCTCAATAAATTATTCGCCTTCTTTTCTTTAAATAACTCCAACTGCAATAGATTATCAAGCTTAAGCTTATAAACATCCGCTAAACTTTTGAGCAGTTTTAATTCTACCAGCTGATTAATTACCGCTTCCCCCATCCCCTCAATATCCAGGGCATCACGGCTGGAAAAGTGTAAAAGCGCCCGTTCCAGCTGCGCGGGGCAATCAGAATTAATGCAGCGATAAGCTACATCCTCCTCTTTTTCTTTAACAATCTTCTCTCCACAGGCAGGGCATTTTACAGGGATATTATAAGGCTTCCTGCCTTTTTGCTCCACCACTTTTACCACTTTCGGAATTACATCCCCCGCGCGCTCAATAAGCACCCGGTCACCCTCCCTTAACCCCAGCCTTTCTATTTCGTCAAAGTTATGCAAGGTAGCGTTGCTTATAATTACCCCGGAACACTCTACAGGCTTAAGCTCTGCCGTAGGGGTAATGACTCCGGTGCGGCCGACATTAACATTGATCGCGATTACTTCAGTAGTCGCCTGCCGAGCGGCAAACTTATATGCCACTGCCCAGCGCGGACTTTTAGCGGTAAAACCCAACTCCTTCTGCTGGGTGAGGCTGTTTAACTTAACTACTACCCCGTCGATTTCATAGCTTAATTCATCCCGCCCCTGTTGCCACTTATGGCAATAGGCGATAACTTCTTCTATGTTGCGGCAAAGTTCAGAATGCATATTTGCCCTTACCCCCCAATTTTTAAGCCTGGAGAGAAAATCCCATTGCGTTGCTATAGGCTCAAAACTATACGCGCCCAAAGAATGCGCGAAAAAATTAAGGTGCCTTTTGGCAATAATACTGCTATCAAGCAATTTTAAGGAACCGCTGGTAGCATTACGCGGATTGGCAAACAAAACCTCTCCTTTATCCATACGCTCTTCATTAACACGCGAAAAATCATTTTTATCCATATACACTTCACCGCGAATCTCAATCAAATCCGGTACATGCTTACCCAGCAAAGCCAAAGGAATGGCACGAATAGTTTTCATATTAGCGGTAACATCTTCACCCGTCTGCCCATCACCGCGCGTTGCCCCTACGATAAGTTTACCTTTTAGATAAGTCAAATTGGCGCTCACTCCGTCAATCTTAAGCTCCACCACATATTCATAACCGCGCTCGCTGCCCAAACCTTTACGCACACGTTCATCCCAGCTGACTAATTCATCGATAGAGTAGGTATTATCCAATGAAAACATTCCCGCTCTATGCTTAACCGTCTTAAAACCCGGGCTTATCCCTGAACTCAAGCGCTGGCTGGGGGAATCATCGGTAAGAAATTGGGGATATTTCTCTTCGAGCATTTTCAGCTCGGCCATTAAATCATCATATTCCTTATCAGAGACCTGAGGCTGACTTAAAATATAATAGGAATAATCATGTTTTCTTAATTTCTCTTTTATTAATTCGATCTTGTTTTTGATTTGGGCAGACATTTTGGATATTCAATAGGGATTAGGATGTAACTTCAAAATCGCGGAATTCGCCGCTTGCCGGAAACCATTCCACATTTGCTTCTTTGATGTAACGGGAAAAATGCTGATTGACTTGTTCAAGCAAGCTATTCAGAATCTCTTCTTCGGCTTCAGCTAAAACTTCTACGCGGCTATCGTTTAAATTCTTAACCCAGCCGCAGATCTTAAGTAAACTGGCGATATCCTGCACGGTATAACGGAAACCTATGCCCTGGACCTTGCCTGAGTAATAAATATGCAGTTGCTTTTTCATAGCCTAAGCTATCTCCCGTTATCTAACCGCTTCGCGGTACTTTTGCGCATTGTGCCAAAAGTAACGCTCGCAGATAACGGGATTAACTCGCAGACGCTTCGCTATAATTTACGTCACTATCGTTTCCGTAAATTATCTGCTCGTTAAATTTATTTCGGGGCGACAGGACTTGAACCTGTGACCTCAGCGTCCCGAACGCTGCGCTCTACCAAACTGAGCCACGCCCCGCGTTACATCTTACATTAACACAATTTTCACACTAGTGAACACTGGCGCAATTCCAATAAGCGCCAGGTGCCGATTGGCGTTGGGTGCCGTAAGATACCTAGTAAAATAGTATACCAAAATTTTTAAGCTTACGCAATAACAGAAAAAACTAGATTGTGCTTCTTTTAGCGAGGATGTCAAACTCTACATTCAACTTATCAGGCGGGCCCTTAAAGCTTAATGTTGTATTCTTAAGGGTATGAGGAATAATATAAACACTGAGAATATTCGCGCGCCTCTCTGCTAAAGTAAGACTGATCCCATCCAGGGATACCGAACCCTTAGGCAGACAGTAACGCATAAAACTATTTGGGACTGCAACTTCAAAAACCAGATTACCGCCGCGTATGCCCTTCCTGCGCACCAACCCCAAACAATCAATATGGCCGCTGACAAAATGTCCGGATACCTTATCTCCAAGTTTAAGGCTGCGTTCAAGATTTACCCCTTCTCCAACCTTGAGTAAGCCAAGATTTGTTTTCTTAAAGGTCTCCCCCATAACTTCAAAACTAAACGTATTGGCACTAAGAGAAGTCAAAGTAAGGCATACCCCGTTAACCGCGATACTATCTCCAATCTCGGCATCTTGCAGGGTTTCTTGCGCTGAAACCTCAAGCAGTATAACCCTGCCTGAACGCATCACTCTTTTTACTTTGCCTAATTCTTCAACTATGCCCGTAAACATTTATTTTACCCTTGCCTCAATGAGCAAATCCTCCGCGAAACGCCGAATCTTCAGATGGCCTAACTTTATTGCCTGATCCGGACGTTTTACCCCTCTACCCATCACTGATGAAATTGCGTCTTTTCCCCCGATAATTTTAGGGCTGACAAAAAATAATATTTTATCTACCAACCTCTCATCAAAAAGTGAACCGATAAGCGTGCCTCCCCCTTCAACGATAATATTGCTAATTCCTAACCGGGATAATTTTTTAAGCGCGTCGCGTAAATTAATCTGACCGTTTTTTTCCTTAACCTCAAGGATTACGCCTTTTGCAGATAATTTTTCGCGATTCTCTGTCTGCTGGCCCGGCCGGCTCGGTAAAGTAATGAAAATTACCTTACTTTGCCCTGAGAAAATATTGGCATTTTCAGGTGTACTTAAATTGCTATCAACAATTATTTTAACTAACTGTTTCTGCGGCGAGACAGCATTAAGACGCGGGTTATCCCGCAAGACGGTATTTACTCCTACCATAATCGCGTCGTAATTTTCGCGTATCTTATGCGCAAAAGCCCGCGAATTATCCGAAGTAATCCACTTGGAATCTCCGGTAAAAGTAGCTATGCGTCCATCCATGGACTGCGCAACTTTAACCGTAATAAAAGGAATGCCGGTAGTAATATATTTTATAAAAACCTCATTGATTTTTTCCAGCTGTTCGCTTAAAACTCCCGATCTTACCTTAATATTGCTGCGTTGAAGTAACAAAATCCCCTTGCCATTATTTAAAGGATTGGGGTCAACCATACCGACGACCAACTCTTTTATACCGCTTTGCATTATACGGTCAACACATGGCGGGGTACGGCCGGTATGCGCGCAAGGCTCAAGAGTAACATACAAAGTAGCCCCTTTTGCTTTTATCCCCGCTTCATCCAGGGCGACAATCTCCGCATGCGCTAAACCGGCTTTGGCATGAAACCCTTTACCGACAACTTTTCCGGCTTTTACCACTAACGCCCCTACCATAGGATTAGGAGAGGTCTTACCTTGGGCCTTAAGCGCTAATTTTAAAGCCAGACCCATATAATATTCATCTGTTTTCTGACTCATCCTTTATTCTGGCGTAGTTTTTCTACCAGCTCAATAGGTATTTTAATTGCCCCTAATTTTATGTCAGGTTTTACGCTACCGTGGAAATCCGAACCTCCGGTAACTAAAAGATTCAGTTTCTTAGCCAAATCCAGATAAAAATTAACCATAGACTGAGAATGCTCAGGGTAATAAACCTCTATACCTTGCAATCCATAACCGGCAAGCTGGGTAATTAATTCATCATTATGCAGCATATACGGATGCGCCAGGACAGCTACTCCTCCGGAGCCCTTAATCAGGTTGATTGCCTCTTGCGGAGAAAGATTAAAACCCAAAACATATGCCGGAGATTTATCTCCTATATATTTGCGGAATGCCTCGGCTGTAGTAGTAACCCATCCTTCTTTAAGCAATGCCCGGGCAATATGCATCCTGCCTACGGTGCCTTTGCCGGAGATATCAAAAACAGCTTGGGGATTAAGTTTTACACCCTCTTGCTCTAAATTGTTTATAATTTTATGAACGCGTTCAATACGATTCAGCTGTACTAATTTTAATTTCTCGAGTAATGCCTTGTTCTGACAATCCAAAAAATACCCGAGGATATGGATCTCCTGATTATCATGTTGGGCGGTTAACTCGATACCGGCGATAACCTCCAAATCCTCTTCCCGCGCCGCGGCCCGAGCTTCGGGGATTCCTCCCACCGTGTCATGATCAACTATGGCAATCGCCGAAAGCCCACGCGAAAGTGCCTCCTTAACCAATTGCTTAGGCGTAAATGTGCCATCGCTCTCAGAGGTATGCACATGCAAATCAGCGTATCTCATTTTTCTTTCTCGATTTTTATTTGATCCAGTATGGCGTTGACAAACTTTCCGGATTCAGAGCCGGAATATTTCTTGGCCAATTCTACTGCTTCATTTATTGATACTTTCGGCGGGATGTCCTCGCGAAAAATAAGTTCAAAACAGCCTAAACGCATAATATTACGATCCACAAAAGCCATGCGCTCAAGCTGCCAATTTGCCGCATATTTACTGATCTTTTTATCAATCTCCTGCATATGCTCAACTACCCCCTCAAGGAGTTTGGCGGAGAAATCCTTGAGTTCAGCAGAGATATTTTCCTGCTCATTAGACTCCCAAAAACTACTTAGAGTCTCCTGCCAATTGCCCCGGGTGATATCGACCTGATAGAGCATTTGCAATACATATTCACGAGCCTTAGTGCGTTTTCTCATAGGAAGTTATTTCAATTGTCCTGTTAAATTCACCATCTCTATAGCCGAAAGTGCCGCATCGCGGCCTTTATTACCATCCTTAGAACCTGCGCGCTCTACTGCCTGCTCTATGCTATCGGCGGTAATTACTCCAAAGATAACCGGAATACCGGTATCCAAAGAAACCTTGGCTACACCTTTTGCCACTTCGGAAGCAATGTAATCAAAATGCGGGGTAGCCCCGCGTATAACCGTTCCCAAACAAATCAAGGCGTCAAACGATTTAGATTTAGCCATTTTCTGCGCGATAACCGGGACTTCAAATGCACCGGGAACCCAGGCAACAGTAATATCCTTATCATCCGCACCGTGCCTTTTCAATGTATCGATACAGCCGCTTACCAACTCCTTAGTCATAAAATCATTAAATCTTGAAGCCACCAAACCAAAAGTTTTACCTTTTGCCAACAGATTACCTTCAATCACTTTTACCATCTTATTCTCCCTTCTTTTTTAAATACTCTTACCTAAATTCTACCTACTAACTAACTACCCTCTTTAAATGTCAATATGATGCCCCATCTTTTCTTTCTTTGTTTTAAGGTATTTATAATTCTCCGCGTTAGGTTTGATCTCCAAAGGCACGCGCTCGGCAACCTTTAAACCATACCCCTCTAAACCGACAATCTTACGCGGATTATTAGTTAATAGCCTTATCTGTTTAACCCCTAAATCTACGAGGATCTGGGCGCCAATACCGTAATCGCGCAGGTCAGCCTTATGCCCTAATGCCTCATTCGCTTCCACCGTATCCATTCCTTTATCCTGCAGGTTATAAGCCCGCAGTTTCTCTACCAAACCTATGCCACGTCCCTCCTGGTTCATATAAAGAATCACGCCTTTCTTTTCAAGAGATATAATCTGCATAGCCTTTTCTAATTGCTTTCCGCAATCACAGCGCAATGAACCAAAAACATCACCCGTCAAGCACTCTGAATGCACGCGTACCAATATAGCTTCACTTGACCAGCTCCCCATGCAAAGGGCAATATTTGTCTGATTACTGGTTTTATCCCGATAAATAATCAACCTGAATTCCCCAAATTTAGTAGGTAATTTAGTCTCAACGATTGCCTCAACCAGCTTCTCTTTCTTGCGGCGATATTCGATAAGGCTGGCAATAGTACAAATCCTTAAACTATGTTTTTTAGCAAATTCCAAAAGCTGAGGTAAACGAGCCATAGAGCCATCATCATTCATAATCTCGCAAATTACCCCCGTAGGATAAAGCCCGGCCAAACGCATCAAATCCAGGCTTGCTTCAGTGTGCCCTGCCCTGACCAAAACACCTCCGAGCCGGCTGCGTAAAGGAAAGATGTGTCCGGGGCGTGCCAGGTCCTCCGGCTTACTTTGCGCATTAATCAAAACCTCGATTGTCCTGGCCCGGTCATAAGCGGATATTCCCGTAGTTACCCCCTTGGCGGCATCAACAGAAATCATCCAGGCGGTCTTAAAAGGATCCTCTGCGTTCGCTTGCAGAGTATTTTTAAGCATCGGATCGAGTTCCAACAAGCGCAACCTTTCCTCTTCCATAGGCACACAAATAAGCCCGCGGCCGAACTTAGCCATAAAGTTTATATCTTCAGGCTTAACAAAAGAAGCGGACATTACCAGGTCACCCTCATTCTCGCGGTCTTCATCATCAACCACGATAACCATTTTCCCCGCCTTTAAATCTTCGGTAATCTCATTTATACTATTAAACATAATGGCTCCAATAAAAAATAACCCGAGAAGATAATCCTCGGGCGTATTAATTTTAATCTTCTTCCATCTGGACTTTAACCATCGGCTCTGGAATCTCACCAGATCTGCTGACGCTAAAGTTTTTGCGCCTGCTCGCGGGCTTCACCGCCGGTAAGGATTTTCACCTTGCCCTAAAGATTAATTGATTATATTTTATCAGAAAAACCGGCCTTGTCAACATAATTAAAAACAGCTATAATGATAACTATGCCAGATAAAATATTAACTAAAATTCATAACAAACTGCTGGAACAAGGAAAAACTATCGCTGTTTCCGAATCCTGCAGCGGAGGCCTGCTTTGCGCAGAACTTACTAAAAACCCGGGCGCCTCGAATTATTTCCTTCTGGGGGTAGTTACCTACAGTAACAATTCCAAGGAAAAAATACTGCAAGTCCCGGTAAAACTTATCTCTAAATACGGCGCTGTCAGCCGCCAGGTGGCAATATCAATGGCAAAAAACATGCGCAGAATATCAAAAGCGGATTTAAGTATCAGTATAACCGGTATTGCCGGACCTGGCGGCGCAACCAAAAACAAACCGGTAGGAACTGTCTTTATCTGCCTCTGCGCAAAGAACAAAGATACCTGCCGGGTATTTTATTTTAAAGGCAGCCGGCAGAGTATACGAAATAAATCTACCCAAGAGGCATTGCGTTTACTATGCGCGCATTTATCGCTATAGAGCTTCCGACAGGGATTAAAGATGCTCTTTCCAAAATACAGGAAGAATTAAAAATTGAGCACCTTAAGCTTTTATCTAGCGAAATCCTGCCGTGTTTACGAGGCAGGATAAGCAACTTAAGGACAAGGGTGGATAATGGCCGCGAAAGTCTCAGCTGGGTCAAACCACAAAACCTGCACCTTACCTTAAAATTCCTTGGAGATATCTCCCCTGAGCAGCTAAACGCAATAAAACAAATAATTGCGGAAATAACAAAAACAATTTCCGCGTTTAAAATTAAATTTGAGACTACAGGGGTTTTCCCCAACCTGCATGCAGCGCGGATAATTTGGGTAGGCGCTGATCAACCACCCTTAGAATTAAAACAACTTGCGCAACAGCTAGAAACAAGGCTTTCGAAACCAGGAGTACCACCGCAAGAACAGCGTGATTTCCATCCACATATCACTATCGCACGCATAAAAAACCGACTTAACCCTTCTGATTTGAAAAAAACTCTTGATGAATTAGAAAATGCTGTAGCAGGTGCAAATTGGGAGTTTGATTGCGGAGAAATTACTTTATTTGAAAGCACCCTTGGCCTAGGTGGGCCAACTTATACAACCCTGGATCAATTTAACCTTAAAATTATCTGAAGCACGATATTGGCATAGATACCTGCGACCAAATCATCCCCCATTACCCCGATCGCTCCATGCATATCCTGCAGTTTTCCCGCAGGATATGGCTTAAGCGTATCGAGGATACGGAACATAAGAAAAGCTAAAATAACTATCTTCGGCTCGACCGGCAAGAAACTAAGAGCAATAAGCATGCCCATCACTTCATCAATAACCACACAGCCCGGATCCTTCTTGTTTAACAGTTTTTCCATCCTGCCGCTGGTTAATAACCCCAGGGCCATTAAACAAAAGATAAATAAAAAATAACCCGGCCAGCTGATGCCATTAAGCAGATAAAATATGCCTATACCAGCGATGCTGCCGAATGTCCCCGGAATTAAAGGCAGGTAACCTACAAAAAAGAATGTGCTGATTGTTTTGACCAGAAAATTGCGCAATGCGGCAAATTTCATAGACGGGTAATTATCTTACGGTTTTCCCAAAGATACGACAACCCTGAATAAAGAGTCAGCCCCACAGTAAGCAGCATAAGGCAAAATATCCCCTGGCGGAAGATCTTTTCCCAGGCGGGATTCCAGGTAGAATATTTAAGCACTATCTCCTTAAGCAGGATAAAACCCAAAATCGTAAATATCACTCCCATTTGTAAAACTGTTTTATGTTTTCCGGCACGCGCCGCGGACAGTACTTTACCTTTGTTTAAAGCAAACAAACGTAAAGATGTAATCATGATCTCCCGCGCAATAATAATTACAAACATCCAGGCATCGATCAACTGTAACTGCACAAATGCCGCAAAAGCCGCCAGCACCAGTATTTTATCGGCAATAGGGTCCATGAGCCTGCCGAAATCCGTAACCATATTCCTGCGCTGGGCAATCATGCCATCGAATAGATCGGATAACGCCGCAAGGATAAAAACAATCAAGCTGGCTACCTTGGGCCAAAGCCCCTGGCAAAATAAAAAGAACATAAACACAAAGGTCAATAAAATTCGCGACATGGTCAAACGATTGGCAAGATTCATTGTGTTACCTCCCCTACTAAGTCATACTCCAAGGTATCTGTTATTATAACCGACGCAAATTCCCCTATTTTTAGCGCGCCTTTAGCATTTACATAAACCAACCCATCTACCTCCGGTGCATCTAGCTGGCTGCGCCCAATATAAGCGCCATCCTGTTTTTCTTCAATAAGCACACGCATTGTTTTACCCAGGAATTTCGCGTTTACAGCAGCGGATATTATTTGCTGCGCTGACATAACAGCATCAAGCCTCTCTTGTTTTAACTTCCGGGTAATTTGCCCCTTAAAACTATACGCGGGAGTATCTTCCTCCCGGGAATAAATAAAAGCTCCCAACCTGTCAAATCTTACTTCCTTGATAAAACTCAATAACTCCTTAAACTCTTTATCTGTTTCCGAAGGAAAACCCACAATCAGCGAGGTACGCAAGCAAACTCCGGGAACAACCTTCCTGATCTTATCAATTAAGGAGATTATCTCCTTTTTAGTGATCCTGCGGTTCATAAGCTTTAGTATGCGGTTATTAATGTGTTGTATAGGCAAATCAATATATTTGCATACTTGCTCATGCGAGCTGACCAATTCAAGCAGCTCATCACTTATGCGCTCAGGGTTTAAATATAAAAGACGGATCCATCCAATATCAGGCGCATTGCGGATTATTTTCCTTAAAAGCCCAGCTAACTGGCTTTGGCCATAGGAAACCAAACCACGGCTCTCTGGCCTGCGGCTCTTGCCCCCTGAATCCAGCCCGAAACCGGTAATATCCTGGCCGATAATATTAAGCTCAGAGATCTTTTCCCGGTTAAAATCTTTAACCTTCCGGATTATTGATTTCTCATCCAGACTGACAAGCTTTCCCTTAATCTTGGGAATAACACAATAGCTGCAATTATTTACACAACCTTCGCATATCTTTAAATATGCATAGTGCTTCGGGGTTAAAGCGAACCTTCTTGATTCATGATTAAACCCGAGCGCCCCTACAAAGGCATCTACCTCCGGCAGCTCTTTATTTAAATCTTTGTAACGCTGAGCCAGACACCCGTATACAATTATCTTTTTGAGCTTTCCCTGTTTCTTTAACTCTATAAGATCAAGAATAGCATCAACTGACTCGCGCCTTGCTTCTTCAATAAAAGCGCAGGTATTCACCAAAACCACTTCAGCTTCAGAGATATCCTCAACTATAGAATAACCTTTGGAGTTAAGCCTGCCGGCGAGGCTTTCGGCATCCACCAGGTTCCTCGGACAGCCCAAAGTTAATATCCCCAGCTTTTGTTTCATCGGCCGATCTTCAAACCATCTTTATTAATAACGATATTCTTTAAAGACTGGCCGCGACGCCCAAGTTTTGTAAAATGCTGGTCATTAACCTGCAATTCTACTGCCCCGGCATCTCCAAGGGACAATTCAATCTTTTCTTTTGCCTGCCAGGTTTCGGATCTACCACGTGCAAGCACCCCGTGAAAAACGACCTTCCCATCAACCTTGGCAGAAACCCAGGATTTATCATGGGCAAATAATCCAAGCATAAAACCCTGAGACAATTCCTTTTGCGTCTTTAACTGTTTAGGGATATTTTTTGCTGAAGACTTATTTATTACTTCTTTTGGCAACAACTCACGAGTAATCTTGGCTGATGGAGCATGGGTAAAAACCCTGGCTCTTGCTGATGCTTTCTGGTGCCAAATAGAAATAACTTTAACCAGCTTAACCGCTAAAAATATAAAAACTACCGCAATTACCGTAAATACAATTACTTTCTTGAGCCCGGCGGAAGGCCTGATCGAGCTTAACTTAAATGAAGACTCTTTGGCCAAAACAGGCTTTTTTTCAATACGCTCTCCTATATCCCTGCCGACAGCGGCATTTAAGACCGGCTTACTGGGCTGACTGGTTTCACCTAAATATTCCTTAGTATCAAGCCCGAGGCAATTACAGTAAATTTTAATAAAACCTTTAAGATAAATCGGGCTTAAATCCGAAATACTATCCCCTTCAATCGCGCGTAAAACATTAAGATGGATTTTAGTCTTTTTCTGGATATCCTCAAGGCTCAAACCCCTCTCCTGACGGATTTTTTTTAGCCGTGCACCGGCTGTTTCAATGTTCATGTTCTTTATCTCTCCTTAAACACGCGGGGTATTAACCCACAGGGGTTACACCCACGCGATACCTTATACGCGTGAGGTGTCGCTCACAAGAGCGTACCCGCGTAATACCTTATAAACGCGGGGTATTGCCGCCCGTTAAATCTTTAAGCCAGCTCTCGCGATCAACTAAAATTCTGCGCGGTTTGCTCCCTTCGTACGGTCCGACTAAACCTTCCAATTCCATAATATCTATTATACGCGCGGCGCGCGTATAACCTAAACGCATACGCCTTTGCAATATGGAAACTGAAGCCTGATTACTTTCCATAATTACACGCACCGCCTCATCATAAAGCTCATCCTTTTCGCCGCCGTTGGCTAAACTGCTCTTTTGCTGCTCCTTAAGGATCTGATCATCATAAGCCGGCTCACCTTGCGCTTTAATAAATCCCACAACTCTTTCAATCTCTGCATCTTTAACCAAGGCACCCTGGATACGGATAAGGTCTTCTTTTCCGGGCTGCAGGAATAACATATCACCCTTGCCTAACAAAGTCTCCGCGCCATTCATATCCAAAACTGTGCGTGAATCAACCTTAGAAGCAACCTTGAAAGATATACGCGCCGGTAAATTCGCTTTAATTACCCCGGTGATTACATCAACACTCGGACGCTGCGTGGCTAAAATAAGGTGTATTCCCACCGCACGCGACAACTGCGCCAGGCGGGTAATCGCGTTTTCGATCTGGTCACGCGCCACAGTCATTAAATCCGCGAACTCATCTACAATAACTACAATATAAGGAAGCTTCTCCTGTTTCTCATTGTAAGCTTCAATATTTCTCGCGCCTGCCTTAGCCAAAAGCTGGTAACGCTCCTCCATTTGCCCCACTACCCAATTAAGCGCAATCGCCGCCTTCTTGGCGTCAGTAACCACCGGGCATAAAAGATGCGGCAGTCCGTTAAAAGGCATCAACTCCACCATCTTGGGGTCAATCATTAAAAATTTTAAATCATTCGGAGATCCCCGATAAAGTAATGACAGAATACAAGTATTCACGCAGACAGTTTTGCCGCTACCGGTAGTTCCAGCAATTAACAGATGCGGCATATCATCTAAATCACCGAATACGCTGCGGCCGGTAATATCCTTACCTAAAGCTATAGTCAAAGGCGATTTCTGCTTATGATACTCCGCAGAAGTAAGTAAATCCCTAATACAAACTAAGCTACTTTGCAGATTAGGCACCTCCACCCCAACTCTGCCCTTACCCGGAATAGGGGCAATAATCCTGATCGACTGGGCCTTGATGGCCAAAGCAATGTCATCACTTAAGGCTTCAATACGATTGATCTTTACTCCGGCAGCCGGTTCCAATTCATAACGCGTAATTACCGGGCCACGAATAATATCAGTAACTTTTGCCGAAATACCAAAACCTTCCAAGGTGTCTTCTAATGTCCTGGCGCAAGCCTCCAGGTCTTCTTTCATTTGCTTAGTAACCGGCGGCGGAGGCGCATCCAATAAATCCACAGAAGGTAAATGATAATCGCCGATTTTTAAATCTTGCAATTTATTATGGGTTTGGCTTTGCCTAGAGGAAGGCAAACCATCGCCTTGCTGGCG
>Ga0182027_10000660_pt1 | contig 58801 bp, 51 predicted proteins | sample 712E1DmetaG_FD_121300 | JGI IMG/M metagenome (GOLD analysis project Ga0182027, IMG submission 121300) | Permafrost microbial communities from Stordalen Mire, Sweden - 712E1D metaG (Illumina Assembly) | ecosystem: Environmental > Terrestrial > Soil > Wetlands > Permafrost | place: Sweden...
AAATCGCACAAGAAGTTTTTCATGAGGAAGGAAGAAATCATTCAGGACGCCGATTACGCCCTGGCCAAAACCGCATCCATCATGAAGGGAAAGAAACAAAACGAACTCATCAATAAAGGTCAACAGGAACAGGAAAAAATCGACGACCAAATTAAAAAGCTCCAGGAAAAATTGAACAACAAAAAATAACCGTATAGAAAAGACATATTTTATGATAGGTTCGCGTGGTGGAAAATTTCGACAAGGGAGACTCTATGAACGCCCGAATTAACCGATTGCTCGTAACGATCGTTGCCGCCGTCGCGATAAGCGGCGTATTCGCGGAAAAGAAAATTATCGTTCCCAAAGATTTCCCTTCCATCCAAAAAGCCATCGACGAGGCCCTTGAGCGCGATACCGTGTTCGTCTTAAACGGCGTTTACAAAGAGAGTATCGTCCTCAAGGACTACGTCTACGTCGTGGGCCAGGACGCGGACCGGACCATCATTAGGGGCAACGGATCAAAAGCGGTCGTGGAAGGGGCCAATTATGCCGGGATTAAAAATGTCACCATCGAAAACGGCGGCACGGGAATTCTCTGCAAAAACACCAACCCGACCATCGAACATACGATTGTCCGCAATAATAAAAAAACCGGCATTCATTGTCTTATATCCCTACCCGAAATCAGAAACAATCTCATTTACTCGAATAAATGGAGCGGAATTTACTGCGAACTGATCACCAACGCCCAAAAAACGTCGATTAGCCATAATATGCTGGCGGACAATGGGTATAGCGGGGTGATGCTTGCCAACCGCAGCGAAGTGCTTTTACAGGACAATATTTTTTACAGAAACGTCCAGTATGGGATTTATGTCAATGAGGATTCAAAACGGTCACGGATCGTTTTTAATGATTTTTTCGCTAACCGCTCGCCGTTTAACGCCTTCGCGGTCATTAATGAAACGAATATTTCAAAAGACCCTTTTTTAAATTCCGTGGACTATCATTCTTTCGGCGGCTTAGGGGCCGGTGCGGCCCCGCTTAAAGGCCTGGGAAAAGACGGGTTCGATATCGGCCCGCTTGGAAGCGTTGCCAACGAAAAGAACGCGCAAAAGTCGGTCGAGGCGATTCAAGCCGTCAATAAAGACGGCGATAACGACGGCATTCCCGATATGTACGACAAATGCCCGCAAGCTCCCGAGGATTTCGACGGATTTCAGGACCAGGACGGATGTCCCGATCTCGATAACGACGCCGACGGCATCCCGGACGCCATTGACAAATGCCCGAATACCCCCGAGGATTTCGACGGATATTTGGATGACGACGGATGTCCGGACGGAGGGGGCCCCGCCAAGAACCAGGCCTCGGTCAAGAAGCCGGAGGGCAAATAAACTTAATTGCGGGGCGGCGCGAATGTTTCATGCGACAAGGGGCGTTCAATCGAACGCCCCTTTATCATTAATGGTTACTTATCTTGCTGAATTTCTTTAATAATGGCTTTGTCGATTTGCAACGGCTGCGCCCCGCCGGTATTAAGCAGAACGCTTGCGGGCAGCGCGGGCGACTTCGACAATTTTCCGAAAAACTCCTTGCCGTCGTTTAAAAAAAGACGCACTTGCTTGCCGAAAACGCCGCTTGGCAAATCGTCCATTGACGTATAGGAAATCAATTTCCCTTGTTTTTTCTCGTTGTCCCAAAATTGCTGGGGCCCGCCGAATTGTTGCCACATGAGGGTCAGTTCTTCGGGAACTTTAAGTTCGCGATCGATGCCGTCGAAAAATTTGACCGTGCCCTTGGTCGGATTCCCCTGATTGTCGACTTCAAAATCGAATTCTTTTTCAATGCTCAAATAGGTTTGAGGATTGGTCACGATCATGGAGGTCATAACGCCGCTCGCGTCGACCTTCACCGCGCAGACGTTTTTAGCATCGCAAAACCCCGTCTGGAACACCGTTGCGGTCATAAGCGCCGCCCCAATCGAAACGCTCCTCATAAGCGAGGAACCCACGAGCGATTTTACCTTCGCCATAAAAACCTCCTCTTTATAATATATTTTTGGATTGACTCTCTCTAAAGTAATATGTGCACGCTCTATTTTAGTAGTATGTCCGCTTAAACTTCAAGAAAAAAATGGCACGATTCGGGCGCCCGGTCCGCTATTAAAACGTCAATCGTTTCTTCACGGGCACTTTTGATTCGTGTTTTTCCTGGGGCCCGAAGAGTTTTGCGCTTGTCGTTTTTTTCGCTTTCCCCGGTCCGTGCAAATCGCATGCGTCGGGCAATTTTCCAAGAATGAAATAATCTTCAAAAGTTTGCGGGCAGCCCGTCACCGCCGGCTTGTGCGACGCGGAGCAGACTTTTCCCATGAACACGCTGTCGGGTTTTTCAAAATTTTCAACGGGCAATTTTTTATGGAGCGCGATCATGGACCGCGCAAAGATGGGAACGGCGGCCTGCGCTCCGGTCATTCCCGTGCCCATGGAGCGTCGCTCATCGACGCCAACCCACACGCAGCAGGTAATTTGCGGCGTAAAACCCACGAACCACGCGTCGGCATAATCATTGGATGTCCCGGTTTTTCCGGCGCAAGGCCGTCCGAATCCTAGTCCGGGAATGGCCGCCCCGGTGCCTCTGCGGACAACCCCGGTGAGAACATCACTCATAATGAACGCTGTTGAGGCCGACAAAACCTGGAGCTCGTTTTGCTCGTGTTCTTCGAGTATTTTGCCGTTCCGGTCAACGATCCGTTTCACGTAAAACGGCGCAACTTTAACTCCCTTGTTGGGGAATATAGAATATGCGGTCGCCATTTCCAGGGGAATGACCTCGCACGATCCGATAGCGAGCGAGGGTACGGGTTCAAGGTGCTGCTTAAGCCCCATACGCCGGGCATAATCGACGACCGTATCGGGACCTAGTTGAATTATCGTTTGAATGGCTGCTAGATTAAGGGAATGCTCTACCGCATGCCGAATGGTTACCGGCCCTTCAAAAGTCCCTTCATAATTTTCAGGCCGCCATTCGCCTTGAGGGGTTTGCAAGGTAATCGGTTGGTCCATGACAAGACTCGATGGAGCAAACCCGTGTTCCATGGCCGCCGTGTATAGGAAAGGCTTGAATGAGGAACCGGGTTGCCTAACCGCCTGTATTGCCCGATTAAATTTGCTCTCGCTAAAATCCCGCCCCCCGATCAGCGCCAGCACTCCCCCGGTTTTCACATCGAGGGCCACGACCGCCGTTTGCAAAATCCTCAAATGCTCGGAGTCGGGAAGCGCCTCACATTCTTTCCGGTAAACATTATACAGCGAATCGAAATGGGCGAGGAAATTTTCCCGGGAAATATGCAGCCGCTGATTAATATTGGATTTCCATAAAAACGCGCCGTTCATTTTTTTCTGGAGATCTTTGAGGTGGTCCGCCGCAGCTTTTTCAACGGAGTCCTGCGCTTCGGGATCAAGGGTCGTGTAGATGGTGAGCCCTCCGTTATACAAGGCGTCGTCGCCGTATTTTTGCTCCGCATATTGTCTGACCAACTCAACGAAATACGGCGCTCGTTGGGAAATATCCTTGTGGGGGTTGCAGGGGATCGGCTTAGTCAAGACGATTTCGACGGCTTTTTCATCGATGAAATGCATTTTCTGCATGGCGCGCAATACCGCGCCGCGGCGCGCGGCGGTCCGTTTTAGGTTTGCCGGCCTGTCCGGACGAAATCGTTCCGGAAGCTGAATGACCCCGGCAAGCACCGCGCATTCATTGAGATCTATTTTGGAAACGGGCTTGTTGAAATAGCAACGCGCGGCGGCCTCGACGCCATAGACCCCCGCGCCGAAATATACCTGGTTTAAATACAATTCAAGAATTTCTTTTTTAGTATAATAACTTTCAATTTGGACCGCCGTCATGGCTTCCCTGATTTTTCGGACCATTGACGTTTGCGAGGACAAATAAACGTTGCGCGCCAGCTGCTGGGTCAGGGTAGAGCCGCCCTGCGCGTAATGCCGACGCACGAGATTGACGAACATCGCCCCGATAATTCTTTTGAGGTCGACGCCCCAATGGTCGTAGAATTTTCTATCTTCAATGGAAATAACGGCGTGTATGAGCGTGTCGGGAATAGTCGCAAGCGATACCCACGACCGTTTTTCTATGCTGAATTCATAGACGAGCGTTCCGTCCTTTCCCATCACCTTCGACGACAGGGGAGGTTCGATATTTTCGAGCTGGTCGAGCGTCGGCAGCGTTTGATACATCCGGAAAAGAAACCACCCGCCCCCAAAAACCAAACCCGATAACGCAAGCGTCGCTAAAAGCAAAAACGCAAGGACCTTTTTTCCCTTAAAAGTGTTTGAAGATGCGACGGGATTTTGATCGCGCGGAAATAGTGAATGCTGGGAGTTATCGCTAAAATTCATAATGAATTTGAAGGCGCCGGTGTTTTATTTTATAGTTTCTTTATATAAAATACATGGCCACCTAAAGCAATGGAACAAACTTTTATGAGCGGGCCCATTCCCGAAGACCTTTACAAACAAATCCTTCACTGTTTGCCGATCCCCTGTGTTGACGTGGCCATTATCGCCCATGGAAAGGTCCTGTTGGTAAAAAGAAAAGATTCCCCCGCGAAAAACCAATGGTGGTTACCCGGCGGGCGGGTGCTAAAAGGTGAAATGATGAAGGAAACCGCTCTGCGGAAGGCCCGTGACGAAGTCGGCCTTGAATGCCACGCCGGCCCGATTATTTATACGGCAGAGACGATTTTCCCCGACGGACCGTTCAATATTCCGATTCATAGTATCAACAGCTGTTTTTTCCTGTATCCTAAAGACGCTCTTGCCGGACCGCAACTCGACGGCCATCATGACGAATTCCGATGGGTAAACAGTATTCCCGCCGAAATCCACCCCTACGTTGCACGCTGTCTCCAGGCCGCCGGTTTGCAATGAACGCACGGGAGCAATTACATTTCACCCTCACTTTTCCATGGAAGGAATTTCATGAGCCTTGACATCCGCAACCAATTAATCGTCCTTATCGTCGGGGCTTGTTTATTCATGCCTTTTCTTGGACGAGTGCATCTTTTTGATTGGGATGAAATTAATTTCGCGGAGGCCGGTCGGGAAATGATCGTTTCGGGGAATTATTTGCAGGTCCATATCAACTACGAACCGTTTTGGGAAAAACCGCCGCTTTTTTTCTGGCTCCAGGCTTTGTCCATGCGCGTGTTCGGCATTAATGAATTCGGCGCCCGGTTTGTAAATGCCCTATGCGGCGTGCTGACGCTCCTTATCGTTTACAGAATCGGACGCAAACTGTTTGACCGGACCATGGGCCTTTTGTGGGCGCTGGCGTTTCTAGGTTCGTTTTTGCCGCATTTATTTTTCAAATCGGGGATCATCGATCCGGTTTTTAATCTCTTTATTTTTTTAGGGATTTATTTTTTTGGAGCGGCACTGGGAAAGGTTGAGAGCAAACAACGGTCGCCCGGGTTTTTGTGGTCGGGAGTTTGCATTGGTCTGGCAACGCTTACCAAAGGACCGGTGGCATTTTTAGTCATGGCGCTCTGCGCAATTTCGTATTCGATATGCTTGCGCCGTAAGGTCCGTATCACGGTCAAGGAAATAGCGGTTTTTTTCGGCGCTCTTTGTTTGGTGTCCGGTTTGTGGTACGGCCTGGAAACCCTGCTGCATGGGCCTTGGTTTATTACGGAATTCATAAAATATCAGATACGGCTTTTTAAAACGGGCGACGCCGGACACGGCAGGCCGTTTTATTTTCATTTTGTCATTTTATTGTTCGGTTGTTTTCCGGCTTCATTTCTCGCGATCAGGTCGTTTTTCATGCCGCTAAAAGGTCCCGGTGAACAATCGGACTTTACGCGCTGGATGAAGACGCTTTTTTGGGTAGTGCTTATTTTGTTTTCAATCGTAAAAACCAAAACGGTCCTCTATTCATCGCTCTGTTATTTTCCTATTACGTATCTGGCCGCGCTCCATATGCACGCGGTCATTAAGCGCTCTATCGGATGGAATAAAGCGCATACCTTTTCCCTGGCCGCTTTCGGCGGCTTTGTCGCGCTTATCATCGCGGCGTTCCCGATCGTTATGATGCATAAGGAAATAATCACGCCGCTTATCGCGGACAAATTCGCGGTTGCATGTTTACAAAGGCCCATTCATTGGTCTTATCATGAATCGTTAATCGGTATCGGCTACGCCGCGGTACTGGCTTTAAGCGTGGGACTGCTTCTGAGAAAAAAATACGCTTCAGGCTTTGCTTCCCTGTTTCTTTCCTCCGCGCTTTGTTTGCAGCTTTTTATGATCGATATGGTCCCAAAAATGGAGAAAATCGCCGGAGGCGGCCCTATTGAATTTTATCAATGCCTCAAGGGAAAAAATTGTTACGCCTGTTCGCTTTTTAGGACTTATGCGGACCTTTTTTATTTCGGCAAGATGCCGGGTATTAACCCTCGCGATCATGACCGCGAATGGCTTTTATCCGGCCCAATCGACAAACCCGCTTTTTTCGTGTGTCGCATAGACAAGGCCCCTGAATACCGGGGAAAGTATGATTTGCATGAACTCAAGGATGAATATGGTTTCGTGTATTTCAGAAGGGATGCGGTGTTGAAATAGAATGATACATAGGCAATTTCACCAGCCCTAATTTTTGCATCATATATCCGAGCGAAACCTTAAGAACCCCTAATCCATAGGTCGTGCTTCGCTTGAAATTAATCGACGACGCTTCCTTGAAATACTTGGTCGGGCAGGTAATTTCCGCTATTTGAAAGCCTGCATAAAATATCTGCGAAAGCATTTGATTGTCAAAAACAAAATCATCGGAATTGACTACGAAATTAATCTTGGTAAGCACTTCGCGTGAAAAAGCCCTATAGCCGGTATGATATTCCGAAAGCTTTTGCCGCATCATCATGTTTTGGGCCAAGGTTAAAAATCGATTGGCGAAGTATTTATACAGGGGCATTCCGCCCTTAAGCGCGCCTTTGCCCAAAATACGGGAACCTAACACGACGGGATAAACATCAAAGGCGATGATGCTTGCCATGGCGGAAATAAGCCTCGGCGTATACTGATAATCGGGATGCAGCATGATAACGATGTCGGCGCCTAATTCCAACGCTTTTCGATAACATGTTTTTTGGTTTCCTCCATAACCCCTATTACGATCGTGTTTGATCACGTGTTTGATTCCAATTTCGCGCGCCTTTTCCACGGTATTATCCGAGCTGGCGTCGTCGACGAGAATTATGTCGTCGACAATATCGCAGGGGATTTCCGCGTAAGTGGCTTCCAGCGTTTTTTCAGCGTTGTAGGCAGGTAAGACCACAACAACCTTTTTATTATTTATCATTGTTTTTTTACCCTTCGATCATACCACGTATAAAAATGAAAACCGATATACATCATCCCGATGCCAAGCAACGCGCCTCCGAGCACATCCGACGGAAAATGTACGCCCATGTACATTCGGGAATATCCGACGATAGCGGCAAAAATATAGGCCGGCCAAAATGCCTTCCCGAAATTAAACACTAAAAGCGAGGCGGCCGCAAAAGCCGTATTGCTATGTCCCGATGGAAATGAATCCCAACTGAGCGGCTCGCCGATAATATGGAGCGCGGGATGCAAGGGCGGTTGCGCGGCTTTTTCCCTACCGAAGAAAATAAGCGGCCGCGGCCTGTCTACGGCTTGTTTAATCTGAGTGTTAAGCACTCCGCCGGCAACCATAAAAAAGGTCCAAATAAGAATAAAACACGCAAGTTTTTGACGAGGGACTTTTATACAAGCTATGAAAATAAGAATAGGCGCTACTACCCAGCCGTTTCCCAAATTCGTTGCAATTAAAAAAAAACCGTCGAGCGCCGGGTTATGGAGCGAGTTTATGGCCCAAAAGACGCCATGGTCGATATGTAAGAGAAATGCGAGCATATATCCTTTTAAAATAATTCCGCGATCATCCGGTCATCGGATTCAAAGCTTCAATGCATAATTTATAACGTATTTTATATTGAGTTGCGCCTTTCAACCAAAAAAGGGAACTATGGAACCGGCGATCCGCGAAAACAAAAAATTTTATAACAACTCTTGTTTGGACCTTGAAACCGAAAACGGCGAATTTGAAAATTGTTCGTTTACACAGTGTGATTTGTCGAACGGTACTTTTTCGGGGAGCGTTTTTATCGATTGTATTTTCACCGGTTGCAACCTATCGATGACAAAACTTACCGATTGCTTGCTTAACGGGGTGAATTTTAAAGACTGCAAATTATTAGGCGTGAATTTCGGCGATTGCATAGACATGCCGTTTGATATCACGTTCAACGCGTGTATTTTAGATTATTGCTTGTTTACCGGAAAAAAAATGATGAAAACATCCTTCATCGATTCATCGCTTCGAAATGCCGATTTTTCCGAATGTGATTTAACGAAGTCGGTTTTTGCAAACGCCGATTTAATGAACGCCGTTTTTAACAGGACCATTTTGAAAGAGGCCGATTTTTTAACGGCAAAGAATTTTATTATCGACCCGGAATTAAATTTAATTAAAAAAGCGAAGTTTTCGCTTTGGGGGGCGGCCGGGTTGCTTAACAAATACGATATACTTATTGAGTAATAAACGGGTCTATAAACGCGAAATAATCTTTAATGCGGATGGCTATGGATCGCATGCAAATGCCTATGCACATGGATGTGCACGAGATTATGCTCCCGCAAAAACTCATGGTCCGATAATATTTCTTCGGGCGTGCCGCTTCGGATGATGTTTCGATTGTCGCCGAACACATGCACCACGTCGGCGATTTCCTCGACAAGATGCAGATCGTGCGTGGCCATGACAACGGTTTTGCCGGTTTTGTGCGCATCGACGATCACGGCAATGATATCGCGCGTTGTTTGCGGATCAAGCCCGGCCGTGGGTTCGTCGAAAAGAAGCACCTCGGGTTCAATGACCAGCACCGAGGCGATTGCCGCTTTTTTCTTTTCTCCGACGCTCAGTTGGTGCGGGGAGCGTTCGAGCAAATGCGAAAGCCGCATCCGCTCCACGACGCCATCGAGCCGCCGCAGGATTTCTTCATGAGGGACCCCAAGCTGCAAGGGGCCGAAAACAATGTCTTCCTTGACTGTAGGGCAAAAAAGCTGGACGTCCGGGTTTTGGAAAACAAAGCCCACCTTTTTTCGGAAGGTTTGCTGGAACTCAGCATCGTTCATTGAATGAGGCGTTAATTCGCGTCCCCAACAGCGCAGGGTCCCGGCATCGGGAAAAATCAAGGCGTCGAGCATGGTTAGAAGCGTCGATTTTCCCGTTCCGTTTGCGCCGATAACGGCCACGCGGTCATTGGCATTGACAGACAGGTTAAGCCCGCGCAAAGCCGGAATGTTTCCGGGGTATGAATACGAAACGTCGGTCAATGAATAAATCGGTTCAGCCACAATGTTCCCGCAAGCGCCAAGAGTGAAAAGGTCAAAAAAACGCCGTCGAGTGCTCCCGCTTTAAATTCTTCAAGAACTTTCGGTTCGCCCGTGTACCCGCGCGAAAGCATGGCGTCAAATACCTGCGTTTGCAGGCGATATGACTTAAGCCATAGACCCGCCATGTTCATGGTCGCAATTTTCCGTCCGGTCTTTCCCGAACGCACAAAACCCACGCGGCTTTTTACGGCCAAAAATGTTTTTTGAATGATGTCAAGAAGCAAATAAATGTATCGGTAACACATGCTCATGGTCATGACGAAAACGTGCGGCACTTTAAAAATGCGTAATACTTTTAAGAGAACATGATGCCGCGTCGTTAAAACAAGAAGTATGGCGAAAGACACCGACGCTAAAACCCGTTCAAATAAAATCAAGGCCGAATCTAAGCCTTGACGGGTAATTGAAATTCGGTTGGAAAAAGCCGTTAGGGAAAAAACCGTATCGCCCGGCGTAACAGTGCCAAAAATGGCGGGCATAACTATAAAAAATGAAAACAGCGGCACGAACAAAAGCGTTCGCTTCAGAAAAAACCCTATGTTTATTAAAGAGGCCGCGGAAAGTAAAACGGCGATCAGGTAAAAGCAGCCTAAAACAAACGCATTATTTGTTATCAGGATCGAGCAGAGTATTATAAAAACGCTTACGCTTTTATAGCGGGGATCAGTGCATTGCAAAAAGCCGCGCTTTGCGGCCATTGCATCGTTTGAAATAGTACCCTGAATAAAACCGATTGTTCCAAGAATCGAACGCTCGATAAAGCCGCCGCGCCGCGTTTCTTTTTTGGCAAGATATTTTCCCAGTAAATAAGCAATACCGAAACACAGCGCAATACCGATAACCGCGGAAACGATATATGCCAAACTTACATGTTTTATGCCAAGGTTTTGCCAGGGCCTAAAAGAATAATCGGATAGCGGGGCCTTCCATAGCGAAGATAGTTTATCCATACCTTTGGGGACATATCCAACAAGCGATTTAATTTTTTGCGGGTCCCATTCGCCCCAAGCGTCGCCCGCTTTGAATAGTTGGGGTAGCATAAGTCCAAGGGGGGAAAGAATTGCCAAGCCGCCAAGCCCTATCCACAATTTGGTTGAAAGTTTCATCGGGGGTCCTTCGCTTCCGACTGAAAAAGCGACGGGTCCTGCTTTTGAAGAAACTTGACGACAAGCGCGGTCGCTAAAAGTTCCACCCAGCCGAAAACGAGGGCATGCCCGCCTACCATGGCGGGTAGGGCAATGTTCATTTTGTAGGGACAATACAGGGCCTGGCCCGATTCCGTATGGTGCAGCATAGGCTGGAGCCCGAATTCAACGCCCGCGCAGGCGGAGGCAATGACTAAACCAAGGTAACCGCTAATTCCTGCGGCGACGACTCTTCGAAATGACTCCGGTTTACTTCTCAAACTTATGGCGTGGTATATAAAATATCCGATAAACGGCATGACAAACGCCATGTTAAAGCAATTCGCGCCAAGCGCCGTCAGGCCTCCGTCACCGAATAAAAACGCTTGGAGCGTTAAGGCAACGCTTACCGACAAACAGGCAGCCCACGGTCCGCATAAAATGGCCAAGAGCACCGCGCCAACGGCATGTCCCGTCGTGCCGCCTGGAATAGGAACATTGAACATCATGATGACAAAGCTGAAGGCGGCCCCAATGGCCATGATCGGGACCTGTTTTACCTGTAATGTTTTTTTAACTTTGTTTGAGGCTATGGCCCAAATCGGGACCATTGCGCCGTAACCGGCAACGCAGGTTATCGGACCTAAATACCCGTCGGGGATGTGCATAGGGTAGTACCTCAATTTGTGTATTACAAATATATATGATTCATTTCATGCTACGAATAAATATATTGTGGCATTGATGTGCTACAATTATTATATTAATAGCACGCTAAAAACCTTCACCCATTATAAAAAGGAGTTGTTTCATGCATCTTGGAAAGGTTTTTGCTTTCTTTATGATCATGTCAATGGGAGCTTATTGCCATGAAAACGTCGGACTCCCCACAATTATTAATAATGATAGCGATACGCTCGATTCAGCAACCATAGCGCATCACAACAGTGCCAAGGCCATAATCGAACTGGAAAAGATGAATGTGTTCGGGCTGCATTACCAAAACAAGGTAGGGACCACGAGCGCCGCCAGCAGCGGGACTTATTCCAGCCAACTCCTTGAAGACCGTCCGATCCTTCGTCCCGGCGAGGTTGAAGAACTTGTTCCCGGACTCATCGTTACCCAGCATAGCGGGGCGGGAAAAGCGAACCAGTTTTTGCTGCGCGGCTTTAACCTCGACCACGGCACCGACTTCGCGACGTCGGTCGACGGCGTACCCGTGAACCTGCCGACGCAAGCGCACGGACAAGGCTACGACGATCTTAACTTCCTTATTCCCGAACTCATCGACCATGCCGACTATTTCAAGGGGACCTACAATGCGGCGGAGGGCGATTTCTCCTCCGCGGGCGCCATCGACATATTCTATGACAAGCAGCTTGCCCGCCCTTTCGTGACGGCCACCGTCGGTTCCTTCAACTACTGGCGCGGCCTGGCCGCTTCATCAACCGACCTGGCCGGCGGAAAACTTCTTCTCGGATTTGAGGCCATGCACCAGGACGGGCCGTTCGTCGTCCCGCAGGACTACAACAAGTACAACGGTGTTCTGCGCTGGTCCCGCAGGCTCGGGGAGGGAATGTTCAATATAGAAGCCATGGGATATTCCGGTGAATGGAACGCCACTAACCATATTCCCCAACGGGCCGTGACCGAAGGGCTTATCAGCATCTGGGGCACCGAAGATTCCAGCGACGGCGGCACGTCGCACCGTTACAGCCTGTCGAGTTCGTGGAACGGAAGCCTGGCGGCCGGAACGCTTTCGGCAAACGCTTATGCCGTAAAGTACGACATGAATCTTTTCTCGGACTTTACCTATTTTCTTGACGACACAGTAAACGGCGATCAAATGAACCAGAAAGACAATCGATGGTTCTTTGGAACATCGGACCGCTGGCAGCGGGAAGGCTCGGTCCTGGGTTTTCAGGAAAAAGCCCGGATAGGCCTTGACGCGCGTTGCGATCTGATCGATCCGGTGGCGCTGTACCACACCGTAGATCGGCGGCGGCTCGAATCCTGGGGCGTGGACAGCGTGACCGAATCAAAAATCGAACCGTGGGCCGACCTCGAGAGCCGCTTCATGTCATGGATGCGCCTCACGCTCGGCCTGAGATACGCCCATTTGAACGCCGATGTGCGTTCCGATTACGCGGAAAATTCAGGAAGCGCCGAAGGGGACATCGTTTTGCCGAAGGCGACGCTCGTTTTAGGGCCATGGGCCAATAGCGAGTTTTACTTTAATTACGGGGACGGCTATCATTCCAACGACGCGCGCGGCACGACGGCAATTATACAACCTAAGACGGGCGACTCCCTTCCCAAAGTGACGCTTCTTGTGCGGTCGCGCGGGTTCGAGATCGGCGCGCGCAATAACGACGCCATTCCGGGATTGCAAAGTTCGCTTGCCTTGTGGCTTCTGGATTTCAACTCGGAGTTGGTATGGGACGCCGACGAGGGAACCACCGATCCCGCTGGGCCCACGCGTCGTATGGGCGTTGAGTTGAGCGAACACTACCAACCGATTCCCTGGCTGCTCTTTGACTTTGACGCGGCCTTTTCCCGCGCGCGATTCACGGACGATGAGGGGCCTGACGGACAGTATGTGCCGGAGGCCATTAATTCGATGGTGTCGGCCGGCGCCTCCATCCATAAGCTAGGACCTTGGTCGGCAAGCCTTTTCCTGCGTTATCTGGGCCCAAGGGCGCTCACCCAGAACGATAGTATAGAATCGGCGCCTTCAACGCTTTTTAACGGCCAAATCGTCTACGACGTCAATCGCATGGTACGGCTCACCCTCGACGTCTTAAATATCTTTAACGCGCAAGTCAACGACATGGAGTATTACTACACGAGCCGCCTCAGGGGAGAACCCGCCGCGGGCATAAATGACTATGAAATCCATCCCTCGGAGCCGCTCAGCGTTCGGCTCAGCCTGACGACCAGGTTTTGATAAGAACTGCTTGGACTTTACGGCGCCTGCTGGTGCCGTAAAGTAGACTTTTTTCTGTTCTTTGAAATATTCGCCGGGGTGAAACGGAAAAAGATCGTCAATAAACGCTTTTCCAAGACGTAATTTAATTGTTTGTTATGCGCAATAAACCGATTTTCCTTATTCAGGCTCTACAAAAAAATCTTTTTTTAAAGATTTTCTTTTCGCTGTATATCTGCTTGTTTTTGGGCATTGTCCTTCCTGCCCACCACCACAGCGACGGCGTGGATCACGATGACTGTGCCTTCTGCACGATGCAGAACCAGGCCCCTTTGACCGAATCGGTTTTTTCGCTTCCAACGGTCACCGGCTCCATTGTTGAATTGCCTCAACACCCGGAACAATATTACTTTCCCGGTATTTTGTCCTCTTTTGATAGCCGCGCGCCCCCCGCTTTGATCTCGGTTTCCTAAAACATTTTGCTTTAATTTGCTGGCCAGCCACGGGGTAAATAGGGTACTCTAAGTCTAAATTATCTGCATAAAACGCATATATAATTCAGACGGAGCATCTAAATAGTCCCATAGGCTTTCAGCGGTTGTTCCTTGAGCATTTGTTTATCCATTCAACTCGGAGGGCGCATGAAATTCAATTTATTGATATATCAGCTACGCATACGCGGGCTTTTACGATTTATTATTTCAAGTAATACAATGCGTACATCGTTTTTGGCCGGGGTTGCCGTTTTTTTTGCTCTTGTAAATTTTACGCAGGCCCAAACCAGGGTCGATTCCTCATTGCAAAAAATACATATACTTGACACGATGAATATTGTTACGCAAAAAATCAACGAAGCCCGCCTGGACCGATTGGGTGCTCTGTCCAATGAGATTCAACCGACAAACGTTATAACGCCCGAGGCCATTTATCGCAAAAACGCCGACGATTTTGCCCAGGCGGTGACCTCTGAACCCGGCGTCTGCGTCCTGACGGGATGCGGTTCATGCGGTTTCAAGCAAATCCAGATCAATGGCCTGGGCGCCAATCATACCACGGTGCTCGTTGATGGTCTTCCGATTTATACGCCGGTCACGAGTTTCTATGGAGTTGACGCGCTCACCACGGCGGGAGTGACCGACATCGACATCTCGCGAGGACCAGGAGCATCGCTATTGGCCCCGGGCGCGATGGGGGGCGCGATGGACGTTCGCTTTCGAGACCCCACGCGTTCAGCCATCACGGCCGACGCAGCAATAGGCAATAACGATTGGAACCGTCTGTCCTTTACCGGGACTGCGGTGGCCGATAGCGGCAAACTGGGTATACTCGTTGCCGCGCACCACTTTGAGCAGGGAGCATGGGACGCCGACGGCAATGGCGTTTCGGAATCTCCCTCGCTTAAAGATGAAAGCGCCTTGTTACGGGTGAATGGGATTACAAACGAAAACTGGTTGTGGAATGTACGCTATATGCATAGCAATTCGGAGGTTTTCGGCGCATCCACGACTTCCAATCACATGGGCGCCGCGATCGGGCCCGCGGATTCGGTTCCGCTTTACGTGGGAGGAGACGTGCGAAACGCTTTTGTCGGCAATCCCATGGATATTATCGAATGGATTCAAACGCAGCGAGATGAACTCGCCGGTTCTTTGACGTGGGATTCGCCTAACTTGGGAACATGGCAGTTGCGCGCCGGATGGGCAGGTCAATCGCAAGTTTCCGAATACGAAGGAGGGGCCGATTATAACAATATGGACCGCAACGGCGTTGGGGATTTGCGGTGGTTGGGAACCTTCGGCGCGCATACGCTATCCCTCGGCGCGGATGCAAACGTCGAAATGATGGCGTCGCAATCGATTTACTATTATCAAACTCTTGGTATCACTCCTGACTCGTATAATACGTTTTTCGGAGGAGGTTACGTGCAAGACAAATGGAATTTCGGCCATGAACGCGATCTGTCGCTTGCGGTTCGCCTTGACGATATCCAGGTGAATTGGGTCGAAAAACCCGGTTCGAAAATCGACGATTTCATCGCGGCGCCCCGGGCAAGCTTGCGCTGGGAATTTATTGAAGGCTTGACGGGGCGGCTGTCCGCCGGTTTGGGCTGGCGGGCCCCGCTTACGTTCTTTGAAATGGACCATGGCCTTTTGAATAACGGTTTCGATATCGATGTCAATAAGTTAGAAAAAGCCGACGGCGTTGGAGGCTCGGTTTCCATTGATAGACCAACATGGAATATTACGCTTGGAACGTATGCGACAGTCGTCTCGAATTTGGAATACGTGGACAATGACTCGACGTTACCCCGTCCGATTTTGCGTAACGACACCAACCAACTTACATTTTTTGATGTAGACGCCCAAGCGTCCGCGCTTCCATGGACGTGGCTTAAAGTAGGCATTGGATTTGAACATGTGCAAATCCCCGATCAGTATAAGGCCGTTGAGCCGGTGGCCGCGGTTGAAACCGATATTAACGGGCTTTTTGAAGCAACTTTCGGACCCGCTTCCATTTCCGGTGACATGACTTGGACGGCCCCGCGCGATCTCACGCCGTATGGTTATGCGAACCAATACAATGTATTTCAAAACGGCGTGGCAAGCGATCCAAAACTCACCCATGCCCCCGGATTTTTCGTGGTCAATATGAAGGCGTCCTGGAAATTGGGTTCCATCCTGGATCTTTACGCGGGCGCCGAGAACCTGTTTAATTACACCCAAACCGGGTCGGCGGGTGATGACCCGCACTACTGGGACGACGAGGGAAATTTCAATACATCGCATATTTGGGGGCCATTGCGCGGACGTCAACTCTATGTCGGGTTGCGTTTAAAGACGTAAGCCTCCTGAAAGGGCAAGCCGAATATAAGTTTGCCCTTCATTTCCGATTGGAAACAATGTTTCGAATTGAAATAAATTCCGATGAATGGAGAGCACGTACGATGAAACACCCAGTCCGTTATATGATATTTATGGGAATATTGGCTTGCGGCGCGCTCTGGTGCGGCGTTTTCGGCCAGACCGCGCCCCCGTCGATCGAAGACGAAATCGCGCGGCTGCGCAAAGAGCTTATCCAAACGCAAGTCGACGTCGAGCGCACAAACCAGGAAATTGAGAAAGACAAGAAGGACTTTGAGGCCTATCGAGCCCGCACGGTCCAGCGCCTGGCCCAGACACAAAGTCTGCTTGACACGCTAAAGTCCGAGACCCTTGAGCAATCGCGGGCCAGCGACGCCCTCGCGGCCAGGATAGGCGAAGCGATTGCCAAGCGCCGTGAGATCGAACTTTCACAGGACGAGTTTCGCCGGAAACTGATCTCCTTTTGCAATAGCGTGCAGCCCGAAGTCAAAAAACTTCCGCCGCTTATCATGGCCCCAATGCTTTCGGGCCTATCCCTGCTCATCAATGACCTGACCATCAAATCGATCGACGTCGTTGAAGGGTGCACGCGGCTCGTGCAAATCCTGGGCAAGCTCGATGAGGCCGGTTCCGGCATCCAAATCTCGCAGGAAAGCTCGCCGGTCGCCGATATTCACGGCATGGCCTATCGTCTGCGCATCGGCACGATTTTCGAGGCGGTCGTCGACGCCAAGGGCGAGAAATGCGCCGTGTTCAGCGGCTGGGGCGATGGCGGCGCACCCCATTGGAAAGACCTTGATTCGCCGGTCTTGGCCCAGGCGGTCCTCCAGGCTGTCAACATCCGCGAAGGAAAATCGCTGCCTGCGTTTGTCAACCTTCCCCTGGCAAGGCAGGGAGGCGCACAGTGAAAAAATTACTTTTTACGGTCCTTTTGCTGACAATAACTGCGTCGTATGCCGGCAAAGCTGAAAAAATGCAAGCAATAAAGGAGGCCGAGCGAAAGGAACTCCAAGGCTCCCTTGAAAAAGCGCGCGACAGTCTCCAAATGCTTATTACGAAGCAATACGCGTTCAAGCAGCAGGTCATTGAAATGAAAGAGGCGAACAAGGAAGAGTTCGACAAGCAGCGCGAACAACAGGAACGTATGGAAACCGAACTCGCACGCGTTAAGGAAGAACGGCTTAACCGGGAGCAGACGCTCCTTGATGAAGGCAAAAATTTCGACGCTAAAAAGGAAGAGTGGACGTACCTTCAAAACCAGATCAAGGACATTTTCAAGAAAGACGCCGACGGCCTCCTCGAGGTCTTTCCGCTTGACCGAGAAGCCCGCAGGGCCGAGCTTGAAAGGGTCCGGTCATCGCTGAGCGGGAACAATTCCCCGGTCGGGGCATTCGGCGCTTTCGTTAATTATCGGCTCGCGTGGCTGCGCCTTGGCGATTCCATCACGCTTACCAAGGCAATGGTCGCGCCCGATGAAGGCGTCCCCAAACAACTGACGATTGGCCGTTTCGGTAATGTGTTCGGCTACGGCATCGATTCCGCGGCAAGCTCCTGTTACTATTTGCGCCAGACCGGCAGGCTCGGGGCCGAACGATTTTCAGTTGAAAAGATCATGACGCCGCAGCTTGCGACAAAGCTTACCGAACAATTTCCAAAATGGCTCTCCACGGGACGTGTTTCAGGCAACGTGCTCATGGAAGTGATGCAGAACGACCAGGCCCGCATGCTGATAGCGGGAAAGCGGCAATCCACGGGGCTTGCTTTGTACGAATCGTTTTCCAAGGGCGGTTGGGTGATGATACCCATGCTTATGCTGCCGTTCTGGGTACTGTATTTGATGACCGTAAAAATCATGCAGTATTCCGGACGCGGACGCCTGTTCAAAAAGCAATTCGCAGAGGCAATGAAATATTTCGAAAAAAAGGATTTTAACGGGGCTTTGGCTTGGGCAAAAGCCTGCAAAAAGGGGACAATGGCCCGCATTGTCCAGGCAAGCATCGAACGTCAAAGCCAGGGCCGGGACGTGGGTGAGCGGGCCGTGTACGAAATTCTTTCGCTTGAAGCCCCGCCCTTGAGGCGTAACCTCAATACGCTGGCGGTCATCGCGGGCGCGGCCCCCCTTCTCGGACTTCTCGGGACGATTAGCGGCATGATAACGCTTTTCGCAGCGGTCACGCATTACGGAACGGGGGACCCGAAGTTTTTAGCGGGCGGCATATCCGAGGCGCTTATTACCGCAAAAACCGGCTTGGCTATCGCCATTCCCGTGCTCTTTATTCATGACTTGCTGCGCTCGGCAAAAGACCGTCTCATGGCGGACCTTGAAAACGATACGATTGGTGTACTCAACGCCGTATATCCAGGGGAATAAAAAGTGTTCTTGCCGTTTTTAAAACTTTTTTATGAAGGCGGTTGGGTGTTGTTTCCCATCTTTGCAGTTTCCGTTGTGGCATGGCATATTGCCTTAGGGAAATTGATACGTTTCGCGCAATTGCGACGGGCAAGCAAGCGGGTCCATGCCATTGTCGTGACTAAGAAAGTTGCAAGCACAGAGCTCACCGGCTATGGGGCCTTTGATGCCTTTATCAAACGTATACTAAGGCCAGAAACCAATTTCAAACAGGTCGAACGCGCGTTTAAGGAGCTTTTGATCGAAATAATGCCCAAACTTGATCGTGGGTTTTCCACTATAACGGCCAGTATCGTCATGGCGCCTCTTTTAGGCCTGCTCGGTACCATTACCGGTATGAATACCATGTTTTCCATAATCGGCGAGTTCGGTTTCGGCAATCCGACGATCATGGCCAACGGCATATCAATGGCGCTGGAGGCCACCCTGACCGGCTTGGCGGTCGCGGTGTCGTCGCTTATATTCCTCGATTATCTCAATACCGAAAAACAAAATCTTATTATACGCCTGCGGGAAGATCGCGACATTCTATTAAGTAAATTATTCAGCGGGCCTTCCCAAATTCAGGCCAAGCTCTCGAAGGGAGGAGCAATGCGCTCCAATAACAATCCGTTTCATGAGGAACACCAGAACCCTGAAATCAATCTGGCGCCGTTCGTCGACACGATCATGATTCTCTTGATCTTCTTCGTGGTCACGGCAAACCTGTATGTAGAAACCGGAGTGGACGTTTCCAAGCCCAAGGCCCAGAGCGCAAAACCGGCCGGACAGAAGGCAATACTCATTGGGATCACCCGCGAAGGCACGGTCCACGTTTACGGCCGCCAGACAACCGTCGAGCGCCTGCGTTCGATGGTGGAGCAGGAGGTCAGTAAACAGCCGGATGTTTCCGTGGTGATCGTGGCGGACCGCGACGGCGCGGTCGGCAGAACGGTCGAGGTTATCGACCAATGTACGCTCGCGGGCGCCCAGAAAATTTCGATAGCCGCCGGTAAGGACTGATTCCGCATGAATGCACTTGCCTATTGGTCAGTTTGGACGCTGCGGTTGGCCCTTGCAATCGTGGTGAGTTTTCTTATATTTACAGGAGTTTCGCTTTTGCATTCGGCGGTGGGGCTCGGGTCCAAGTCAAACACGCAACAGCCGCGCAGGATCTCCGCTCTTGATATTGTACAAAAACCGCCCGAGGAGAAAAAGACCGCGCCGCAGCGTATCCGTCAAGTGCAGTCGCCCATGAACAAAGGCCGCTCGCTGGACAATCAGATGAGCATGCGTTTTGCACCGGATCTTACCGTCGACGCATCAGCGCAAGGCGGGGAAGGCGTGGCGCTGCAGAAGCAGGAACTTTCCGCGGAAGTGTTTGAGCAGGGTCAAGTCGACCAGGACGCTTCGCCGGAATATACGCCGCTGATTCCCTATCCCGAACGCGCAGTAGAGTTGGGACTTAAAGGTGCCGTCGAGGTCGAATTCGTCGTCACGTATCAAGGTAAAATAGCGAATATCCTGATCACGAAATCACCGTCACATTTGTTTACTGAGGAAGTCAAGCGCGGGGTGGCGCTCTGGCGTTTCAAACCCGCGAAAAACAAGGGAATTCCCGTCAACCAGCGCTTCCGCAGAACAATCGAATTTAATCTTACTCAGTGATTTTTACCACTATGATAAAAACAATAGCAGTTATTCTGATGCTCTGCGCCACGGCAGCGCCCGCTACGTCCATCAGTTCGATTTTCCAGGCTGATGAGGCCTATAGGGCCGGGAATTTTCGCCAGGCGATAAAGTTTTTTCACACGGCCGCCGAAGAAGGCGAGAGCCCGGCCTTGTGCTATTACAATATAGGAAACGCATACTTTCAGCTCGATAGCCTCGCGGAATCGATTGTTTACTATCGGGCGTGTGTCCAAAATGCTCCCGATTTTCTTAAGGCCAATCTTAACCTTGCGGTATGTTATTACCAGCTTAATGACTTCGGTCGATGCCTTGCATCCATAAAGCGCATGCTCGAACTCGACCCGACGAACCAAAAAGCGCTTTTAATCCAGGCCGTCACGCTGCGTCGGGTGGGCGCAATCGCCAAAGCCGTGGTAGCGTTTGAAAACATCATTCGGCTTTATCCGCAAATTGAAGACGCTTATATCGCGCTTGGGGAAATGTACCGTGAAATCGGCGATGGGGATGAGGCAATCACATGGCTGGAGTCGTTTCCGCCCGGCGGCAAAAACAAGATATATGTTTATACGCTTCTCGCCGACCTGTACGAGAAATCCGGCGATCTATCGCGCGCCATATCGTACCTTACCATGGCCTTTGAAATTGACACTACGAAACAATGGACTTTGTATCGTATCGCGCTGTTGCAGCAGCAATCCGGTAACCAGCTCGTGGCGCTTGAAACCTGCCGCGACGGCGCGAGGCGTTTCCCGAAATTCGCGGATATTGCCGTGCTCGCGGGAACCATCGCCTTTGAACGCGAGCGCATCGACGAGGCGGAAGAATTTTTTACGCTGGGATCGAAAAACGGCAGCCCCGCCGCAGTCGTGGGTCTTTCCAATGTCCGCAATTGGCGCAAAGCGCATGCGCAACAGTAGAGGGCGCCACTATCCTATTCTCTAAATGCATTTTAAAATCAATATAACGCCATAATTGTGCTATATAAATTAATTTAATAGCACGAGTTAATAAACTATACCGTCGAAATATATTTTTTTATTAATGGGCACATAATTAGCTAATAGAGAAATAAAATGTATTATATAAAAACATTCACAATAGCCATAACATGCTCTTTATTTGCGCCGACTCTTGTTTTAGCCTGCGCCAGTTGCGGTTGTACGCTCAGCTCGGATTGGAACAATAAAAGTGCGGCTAATTCATCGGACATCCTCGTTGATTTTCGTTATGATTACTTGGACCAAGATCTATTACGAAGCGCGGTCAGCACGATTACGCCGCGGGCGGCCAGTCAAATCGTCAACAGCGGCAATCCTCAGGAAGTCGAGCAATATACGCAAAACCACTATCTGACTCTTGGATTGGCCTACAGTATCAACACCGATTTCGGGGTAAGCGCCCAATTGCCCTTTATTATCCGGAAGCACAGCACCCTGGGCACAGCATCCGATGGAACAGCGGCCGGAGATGGCGGCGGTCAATACGTTTCACGAACATCGAGCATTGGAGACGTGAAAATCCTTTTAAATTATCAGGGTTTTTTGTCGCGGCATTCTTTGGGGGTTATAGCGGGGTTAAAAATTCCCAGCGGAAGCTTCACTAAAACGGGAACGTCGACCGATACAACGGCGCCCGGTCCGGTCGCAATCGACCGGGGGCTTCAGCCGGGTACGGGAACCACGGATATTATTCTTGGTTTATCGTATTTTGACAAATTCAATACATATTGGAATTATTTCGTCCAGGGGCTCTATCAAGTAGCATTGGATTCCCGCGATGAGTACCGTCCCGGAAATGGGATTAACCTGACATTAGGGTTGCGTTACCAAAGATTTTCGTGGATCACGCCGCAGCTTCAGATAAACGGAAAATATGCACTTCATGACACAGGCGCGAATGCTGACCCAAATAGCACCGGCGGGACATTGGTGTATGTCAGCCCCGGCATTGTCGTGCCTATTGTTAAGCAAGCGTCAGTTTACGGGTTTGTGCAGGCGCCGGCATATCAGTATGTAAACGGAGTACAATTGGCCCCCCGTTTTACGGCCTCATTAGGGGCGAAAGTCGCTTTTTAATTAAAACCTCTTGAACATTTCCTCGCCATAAGTTGTACTCCGTTAGAAATAAAGTGAGTATAACTATTTTGAATTCCATCCCATTCGAACGTATCGGCGGCGAAACAATAGTCCTTTATGCGGACCTTCGGAACGTCTTGAAACATTTGAAGCTATGCGCAGCATACGCTGTCGGGCAGGTAACTTGTTAGGTAAACTTCCATCGGCAAAATTAATGATCAATGCATATCCATGCCCTTCATAGAATCGACTGGTGCGCTTGAAAGGCTTATTTTGAAACTCACCTTATTCCCCATAACAGCCACCGCAACGGAATAAGACCCATCAGGCATAATCACATTGTTTCCATAATGCGTGGATTGTTCGCCTTTTCCGATAGCCTGCATAATAACGATGGGTACTTTAACGGGGTTTCCGGATTTAATTCCCTTTTCGGAAAGAGGTTGAAAGCCGATAGAGACTTTTGCATTGGTGATTGCTTTGCCTGTTTTTGCATCAAAGACATGGGCGACCAAGTGATGATTCGGGGCCGGTTTCGAGTTAAGCGCCAATGGTTTGGCGCCTCCCACGACGAGCATTCCTTCGGTTACTTTGTCGGCTGCAACCTGTTCTTTTTTAAAAAAAGGCTCCGCGGGCAATACATGCAATTCAATTTTCAGGTCGCCCATGATTGTATCAATCATAACATGACCTTTACCGGTATTGACCTGACTGCAAGCAAACGCACCGCTGCATGCAAAAGCAATAAAGATCCGGCATGAAATAAACAGAGAATTTTTGCGCATAACGAAGGCCTCCTTTTTGTACAAAGAAAGAATGGTTAATGTTTTTCAACGTTTCTATTTCAGAGCGCTTCCGGTTGTCGACATGCTCAACGCAACATGTTTTACCCCCACCTGCGATTTAAGCAAATCGGCAAGTTTCTCAACGTCGCGGGCTTTTCCGCGCACGGCGATTATTTCAAGGCAATTATGGTGGTCGATGTGGATATGTTGGGATGAGATGATTGTTTTCTGGAAATCGTGCTGGATATCCATGAGTTTGTTGACAAGATCGCGTTTGTGATGGTCGTAGCTCATAGTTATCGCGCCGGCCACTTCATTATCGCAGAGCCATTGCTTTTTTACAAGATCAGCCCGTATCAAGTCGCGAATGGCCTCGGAGCGGTTCTTGTAATTTCCGCCTTCAATGTGCTTATCGAATTCATCGATCAGATCTTTTTCAAGAGAAACGCCGAACCGATAAAGATTGCTCATGGTGTTTTTACTTTATTAGAAAGTGAAATGAAATAGAATTTTCCGATCCTGCATTCGGTTCCAATAAATATACCACACAGCAGGAAGTGAAGTATGGAACTTGAATATTTCCTCGCCATAAAAGTTATGTCCCGTCTTTTAAAAAGTGAGTTTAACCTTTATTGATATATTTTAAGGACTATGACATCGACAGAGTTACCGCCCTCGCTTAAACATTTTATTTCAGGGCGATTTTCCAAAGAATCGCTACGCTATTGCGCTCTGTCCGATATTGCCTTTAATGGCGATTTCGGGGTGCAATGGCTTGTTGCAACCGATGCTACGCTCTGCGTTATAGCTGAAGAAAACGGCGCATATCGGGTGGTTAGGTCAATGCCATTATCCGCGATAAATAAAATTGAACTCGCGCCTCATATGGGGAGCGAATCATTGGAAATTGAAACCGCAGCCGGACGCGTGAGGATAATTGCTTATTCAAACGCCCAAAAAGACCATTTTGCCGCTCTTGTCAGGCAATTGACCGCGATGATTTTCCACCATGACGGCGCTTGGAATTATGAAAATAGACCCGCGGAAATACCGCTTGAAATAAATGGGCGCAATAATAATAGCCGGCTAAGAAAAACCTTTGGCAGATATATTGAAAAGACCAAAATACTGGTTAAGGTTTTTAAGTTCGCTCTGCCGTATAAAAAGACCTTACTCGCGCTCTTTTTAATAATGGTGGCGGGAACGGGGTTTGGGCTCATCGGACCCTATTTAAGCAAGCTTTTCATCGATGTGGTTTTTAAACCGGACCCCGCTTCCGGCTTGTATGAAAACGGTAAATGGTTTTTTGCCGTTATGGCCGTTATGTTCGTCGCCAATACGGCCCAGGTAGCGCTGTCGGGCGTTCAACAACGGATCTCGGGGGCGGCGGGCTACAAAATGCTCCACGATGTGCGTGTTGAACTCTACGAAAAACTACAATATCTCTCGCTTTCTTTTTATGATAAGCAGCAAACCGGCGGCCTTATCTCACGCGTAAACCAAGATACGGCCGAGCTGCAGCGGCTCATGGTCGATTTCTTCCCCGTCACGCTCGAAAGCCTCTTTATGCTCTTCGGTGTGGGCGTTTTCCTTTTCATGCTGAGCTGGCAATTAACTTGTGTAATCCTCGTGCCGCTTACGTTGGTAATCCTCCTGCTTAAAAAAATATTCCCTAAAATTAAAGGCTATTTCAACCGCTTTTTTCATCGGCGTTCGCTTATTAGTGCGCTGGTGAACGATACGATTTCGGGGATAAGGGTCGTTAAAGTGTTCGGCCAGGAACAGCGCGAAATCGGCCGGTTTAAAAGCAATAGCATTTTGTTTCGCGACGCCGGAATCGAGATGACGAATAACTGGAGTGTTTATTATCCCGCATTTTCTTTTTTAATGATGCTCGGCGCGGCCTTGGCTTGGCTTGTCGGCGGAGAGTTCGTGTTTCTTAAAAAAATGACACTCGGGTCGGTTGTTGCCTTCACCGGGTATGTAACCATGTTTTATCATCCCGCCATTGCACTGAGCCAAATGGCCGGGACCCTTGCAAATGCCTTGTCGGCCGCGGAACGCGTTTTTGAGGTGATCGACGCCACCCCCGAAATTACGGACGCTCCGGACGCAATCGCTTTTCCAATAATGAAAGGCGCCATAGACATGCGCGGAGTGACTTTCGGCTATGATAAAAACAATCCCGTCATTCGGTCCATGGACCTTTGCATTAAACCCTGCCAACGTATTGCATTGGTTGGAAAAAGCGGCGCGGGAAAAAGTACGCTTGCGCAACTTTTGTGTCGTCTTTACGATGTTGACGCAGGATCAATCATGATCGACGGGGTCGATATAAAAAAAATCAAATTATCTGACCTGCATAAACACATAGGCGTGGTACCGCAGGAAACGTTTCTTTTTAACGGGACAATATTCGACAACATCGCTTATGCCCGGCCGGCCGCCTCAAAAGAAGAGGTGATTGACGCAGCCAAGGCCGCCTTTGCCCATGAGTTTATCGCGCAAAAGTCCGACGCCTACGACACAATCGTTGGCGAAAGAGGCGATAGGCTTTCGGGCGGTGAAAAACAGCGCATCGCGCTTGCGCGGGCGCTTCTGCATAACCCTGCGATTCTCATTCTTGACGAGGCCACATCGTCGGTTGATACCTATACCGAAAAAAAAATCAAAGCTGCCTTGGATAATACATCTAAAAACAGGACCGTAATCGGTATCGCGCATAGGCTTTCAACTTTGGAAAATTACGACCTGCTTTACATGCTCGAATCGGGTGAAATCGTCGAGACCGGGACCTATGAAAAACTTATGGAGAAAAAAGGGCGTTTTTACGATCTCGTTAACGCCGGTCCGCTTTCGTCCGAACTGGAAACCGGCGGCACGCCATGAAAATTCTTGATCCTCAATTGATAGTCGTTATCCGAAATGACAGTGGCTTTTTAAACCTGACATTTGATGGTAAAACTTATTGTAACGTTCGATTCAGGCAACTTTTCCCCGTTTCCGATCCCGGAAATTACGTTGAAATCGAATATGTCGAGGGCGATTCGTATCTGGAAATAGGGATTATTCGCAGCGTTTCCGATCTTGAGGGGCCCTTTGGACAACTAGTGCGTAATGAAATCGGCATTGCTTATTTTGTACCTGAAATACGCGCGATTGTATCCATCGAAAAATTTAACGGCGCCCGCGGTTTGGAAACATGGACCGTTGACACCGATAAAGGAAAAAAGACTTTCTCGATTAAAGCAGATAAAGAAAATTTCGCCCTGCACGACAACGGCGTCATCCATGTTACCGATTCCGAACAATGCAGATATAAAATTATAAATTATCAAAGGTTTCCAAAAAAAACGCAGGAACATCTTGAAAAATTTCTTCCATAGGCTGCCTCGAGGCGGATAACATATGAAATTATATTCATGGAACACTAACGGCATCAGGGCCGCGGTCAAGCACGGCATGCTTGGCTGGCTCGAAAAAGAGCTGCCCGATATTTTATGCATACAGGAAACCAAGGTTAGCGACCCACAGACGATTCTTAACGAAGAGGTCCTCGCTCCTAAAGGATATTCTTCATATTGGAATTGGCCTTCGGCGAAAAAGGGCTATAGCGGCGTGGCGCTCTATTCAAAAACCGAACCGGAAAAAATCGAACAGGGGTTCGGCGTGGAGGAGTTCGATTCCGAAGGTCGAACGCTTATCGCCCACTTCCCAACATTTACCGTTATCAATTGCTACTTTCCAAACGGCAAACAAGGCCCTGAGCGGCTCAAGTACAAAATGGGCTTTTACGGCGCATTTCTTGACTATTGCGACAATCTTAAAAAAATGGGAAAAAACATCATTATGTGCGGGGATTATAATACCGCACACAAGGAAATCGATCTGGCCCGTCCCAAGGAAAACGCGACCGTATCCGGATTCTTGCCCGAAGAGCGGGCATGGCTCGACGCGTATGTTTCTCGCGGATATCATGATACGTTCAGAATGTTTAGCAAGGACAGCGGCCATTATTCATGGTGGGACGTCAAGACGGGGGCGCGAGAGCGCAATGTGGGCTGGCGCATCGACTACATTTTCGTATGCAATGACCTTAAAACCAAAGTGAAAAACGCGTATATCGCCAAGGATGTTTACGGCTCGGATCATTGCCCTATCGGCATCGAAGTCGACCTTTAATACGACGGGTCCGTAGTAATTGCCCGCATTTCAATACGGACCCATTCGTGCTTGTGCGGTAAAACAAAGGCGGTTTGGGCAAAGATATCGGCGTTGAATTTATTGCCCGGTGTACAAGTCACCTCCATATTGCCATCAAGGAGCTGCCTGGAAAAGCAATCCAGGAGTATCTTTTTCTTCAATGAATCTTTCGATATTTCATACTGCATCGAATCCGGTCCGATCCTCCTCGCCATGAATTTGATGGTGCTACTTCGTGCAAAGCCGGTCAAGTCGAATGGAAACGGGGATTTTATTGAAAGTTTTAATTGTATCGAACTACCCCCTGTTGCAAGGCCATAAAAAATTCCCAAATGCTCAAGCTTCGTATTGACGCATGCAATAAAGCCGGGATCTTCCAACTTTTTTTCAAGGGCCGCTTTGTGTGTATTGTCCCACCGTAGAGTCAGGACATCACTACCGAGGACCCAGTCGCTCGAAAACATTGCGCCCAGGCTCGACGACCCATAGCCGCGATATGCATTAATAAACGCGCTATCGCAGAGCATCATGGCGCGGGCAAGGGCGAGACCCGCCATTTTGCGGGGAAGCCCGCGAAAAAACGGCCCCAAAGTCATTTTAAAGCGAAGTTCGAAGGTCCTCGATTGCGCGGCAATAACCCTATCTTTAAGGTGAGTGGCTGAATAGGTCCGGGGCGCGGGGCTTGCAGTAGCCACGGCAACAGACGCAAGATCATCGCATGCCGAACATCCCAGGCACGTACCACTTTTTTTTTGAGTACCCATGCAGTATCCGTTATCAATAAACTTTCGCGCGGATTCCCATTGTCGAATTAAAAAAGATTCGTCGATGCCAATATGAAACTCCCTCCATGGAGCATCATGCCGGTTTTGAGGCAAAACCGCTTTAAACATCGATGCTTCGGAAACGCTTCTTTGCGCAAGGTATTTTTTTGCAACGGCAACAAATTCGGGCGTAACGTTCCGGTAATAAACATATCCTGATTCTTCCGCTGCATCGAGAAATGCGGCCCCAACATTCGGATTTGCGGCGCGCGCAAGCGTCTGAGAAAGCCAGTAATCGGATTCCGAAGCGGATGCGCGAAATTCAAAAGATGCTTCGTGAACGACTTTTTCCATTGCCTGCACAACTTTACGGCAAATCGAAGGGGCCGGCGCATCTTCAAATTCGAGGGGAGTCCAGGGGAAACGGACCAGAATCGTGGCGGAAAAAACGATCCGGGGGCGGCGCTCAGACGCAGCCAAGACCGTTTGCATATACTGGAGTAAGGCGCGGAATTCTTTATAATCCTCGTCAAGCTCAAGCCCCGTTGCGATAAGAAATATTTTTATTTCACGAATCGGCGATGAAAGCAAAACGTGCAGGCTTTTTTTTAAATCAAGTTCGTTTAGGCTTTTATGCAAGTAATTGCGCAGTCGCTGGGATATTCCCTCAATTCCGCAGGTTATGCTGCTCTTGCCCACGGCATGAAGGCATTTGACAAGTTCAGGATCGAATGCTATTGAATCAAAGCGCTGGCTTTTTAATCCGATTGAAGGAAATCGGGACGAAAGCTCCCAGAGAATTTTATAGAATTCACGGTGCATGCTGAAATTAAAACTATAGAGCTCAAGGTCGTCGACGCCCATGGACGCTTTCATTTTCGCCGCGGCCGAAAGCAGTGTTTTAACGTCGAATTCCCGGTATGGTTTTCGTGAAAATGACTCAGCGCAAAAACTGCAGAAACATGTGCATCCTTCGCTGAGCTCTAAGTTTCCCTTTCCAATCACGTCCTCATCATACAGGATCGGCCCGGATTCAAGGAGCTGTTCAGGCAAAAGGCGCGAAGTATGAAACGCTTTTATCAAGCGTTTGCCGTCGGATTCAAAAAAGCCCGGGACTTCGCTTAAACGGGCAAGGGTCTCTTTTTTAGAGAGCCCTTTCTGGCGAAAATCGCGACAGAGGGACAAAAGCCGACGAATCATACTCGCTTCATGACCGATGAAAATCCCGTCCACGATCGGGTTTTCATTGAAGAGCGCCGATGTATATAAAGCGCTGGCGCCCCCAAGAATAATAAGCGGGATTGATTCATCAAGCATTCGTTCTCGTTTGCCAAGCGGCAGAGCGCTTCGTTTCATCATCGGTGCAATATTGAGAAGCTCCTGGACAATGGAAAGCGACAGGGCTATCAGGCCGAAGTCTCGGGCCTCGTGCTTGCTCGTTGTTCCTAAAAGCCACGGAACATTTTCCGCAATGAATAGATCTACGTCCTTTGGCGGCGGAAGGTAGGCAAGGTCCGGGTAAACATTTTCGATTTTAGATGCTATTTGATACAGCAATTTATGCGTGAAGGAATCGGCGGTGTCCCTATACGTGGAAAGGCGCGTTATAAGGACCCGAAATTGCCGAGCGTCGAACTCGCTCGGAGCAAGGGTATTGATCTCACCGCCGCGAAGCCAAAGGCCATAGCCGCTTAAGTGAGGGTATATTCGTTCGTACCAGGATGAATAATTCATGGGAAGTAAAAATACATCCGCCTTTTTTTAATTGTCTTGTTCAAAACATTTACTCCCCTTTTGGTTTCTTTTATATTACAATCTATACAACGCCGATCGATGAAGAAAATGCCATTTTAAAACCAAGGAGGTTCTCCGTGAGCTCGAAGGTTGCATGGGTAATTCTGGTCGTGTCGTTTAGTCTGGTCTTGGCCGGTCACAAACATGGACATAAGTCCGCGCCGTCTCGCGTGGCCGCCCCGCCTTCGGAAATGACGCTGAGCATGGATTCCGTTTTCATAAAAATACAAAAGGAATTCGATGACGTCGTCGCCTCTCCCATTGTTCAAAACAAGGCTGTTGCTCCCGTCAATGCTCATTTTTTTAAAATCCTCAAAGAACATCAGCCGTTCTATTCGCTTACGCGCGTAAATTCTAAAGGCGTCTTGGTCAATGAAGTGATCCGCCTTGTTGAAAAACCCAATGTAAAAAGCCTGAACCTTTCCAAGGAAGTATGGGTAAAGCGCTCGTTGAAAGGACGAAAACCATATTCGGGAATGGTTAAATTGGAAGAGACCGGTAGATATTATCTCTTGTGGGCCGCGCCGATTATTGAAAAAGATAAAACAGGCAAAGAGATCGCAACCGGCTCAGTTGCCCTAAAAATCGACCTCTGGGATTGTTTTCACAAAATCGCCAATGAAACCGAAACGCCCTTTCTCGTGCGTCTCGACAAATTGCACCTTTATTCCAATAAATGGAAAGATACAATAAGCTATCGAGAGGACGCTCTTTCCATCGCTGGAATAAAAAAAATATCCTTGCGCTTTCCTAAGGTCATAACTACCGCAGCCCCTGCGGCCGTTGTCGCGGCGCCGGTCCAAGCCCAGGTCGCCGCTGCCGTGGATTCAGCCAAAATCAAGGCGACGCAGGACTCGATCAAGGCCGCCTACAACACGCAGATGAAACATAAACAACATAAAAAGACCTTTATTACTATTGTTGTCATTGGGGCCATCATTTTAATTCTCGCGCTTTTGTTTTGGATTGTTCCTATGGTCAGGCAGCGGATGGTAATGGACAAAATCGGCAAAGACAACGTCATTTAATTTGCTGAAATGTAAATAACTTGGAAGGCATTACTATTCCATGGCGGAACAAAACGGACCCGAAGATTCGATTGTAAAACTTGCCGTTGAAAAGAAACTGGTTTCACAAAAGCAGGTGGACCAATGCCTGGAATTGGTGAAAAAGAGCGTTAAAATCGGGCTGGCGACAACCGTTGAAGAAGTCATGGTCAAGCAAGGGGTCCTTTCCGAAGACCAAATCCAGGACTTGCGGGACATGTGTCAAATGGCCGAAGGCGGTACGGTTTTTGGGACCTACCGCCTCGGTCGGCTTATCGGTGAAGGTGGGATGGGCAAGGTTTATGAAGCCCTGCACGAAACCATGGGACGCGGCGTTGCCATTAAAGTCGTGGGCACGAAGTTTACCGAAGATAAAAATAACACGGTCAGATTCTACCAGGAAATTCGGGCCCTTGCCAAGCTCAATCATCCGAACATCGTGATAATTTTCGACGCGGGGAAAGTCAATCGCCGCCATTTTTTCGCCATGGAGCTGCTGTCGGGCCTGTCGCTTAAGGCGTATGTCGATTCAAAAAAATTCCTGGATGAAAAAGAGGCCTTGCAAATCATCCGCGCGACCGCCAAGGCGCTTAGCCACGCCCACGGCAGAAGCATCATTCATCGCGACGTCAAGCCTGAAAATATTATTTTCGACGAGAACAATGTCCCCAAGCTTACCGATTTCGGCTTAGTGATGCACTACGATACCGACCACTTGACCCTAACGCAAGAAGGCATGATGGTCGGGTCGTTTTATTATGCTTCGCCCGAGCAGGTCGACGGCCGCAGGGACATCGACGGCAGAAGCGACGTCTATTCCCTTGGCGCAACGCTTTATTATGCGCTTACCGGCCATACGGTATATTCGGGAAGCTCTCCCCAAGAACTTATTTCAAAAATCATTAAGGGACGATTCATGCCGCCGAGCAGATATAATCCGCGCTTATCGCATAAAACGCTTCGGCTTTTACGGAAGATGCTCACGGTCAATCGCGAAAAGCGCTTTCAGTCCATGGAGGAAGTCATTGCGGCAATCGAGCGGCCGTCTTTGACCTTAAAATTGTTCATCGCAATGGCCTCGACGCTTGTCGGAGTTTTGCTTTTTATTCTGGGTATGCTGCTTCAGCGCTACTTCTATTTTTTATAATAAAATTACCGCAGACCGTTTTTATATGTCTTTTTTTAAAATTCGCTCACTTCGCTCTGGGCGCTATCGGCGCCGGCAATGTCCCTTTCTGAATTTTTTCGATAGGCTTCTATCGATGTTGCAAATTGGCGCACGGTAATTTTAATCCGTGATGCGGTAAATTCGGGAATCGTATACGCCAGAAGAGAGGATTCGTAAAACGCCGGGTTCTTTTGCGGCAAAACAAATGGAGCATGCGCTACACCGACAGTGTCAATGTAGGAAAACCATAAAGAAGAAAACCTGCCGTTCATTCGTTTACTGCTGAAAACGATCCAGCGCCCGCTACCCGACCAACTATGCCATCCATCGGTCCATCGTGTATTAAATTCGAGTTTTCGAATCGAGGGTTTATTTAAATCTATAAGGCATAAACGGCTTCCGACTTTATCGATGGGAAAATCGCTGTAGTCGGCTAGGGTAGCCAAAATCGTTTTTCCATCCGGAGAACATTTCGGTTCAAGAATGCTTCCTCCTGCCTGCACCGCTGTCATTACCGTATCACATTGTCCCCATCGTCTCGTTTCAGGGTCAAATGCAATGCGTAGAAGGTCGCACACAACTTCGCGATAGCGTGTTTCAGGCATTTGGGGGGCGCTGCAAAAATACAAAAATCGTCCGTCTTTAGACCATTCAGGCATGGTCTCGATCCGATCTTTTTTAGATAGTTCAGGACAGTTGATCACTTTATTGCGGGCAAAGTCAAAAAGCGCTATATCACCCGCGGCATCAAAGACTTCTCGCGGCTCAATTCCGGTGGAATTAAAAAGCATCTCGAATCTATTCATTGAAAAAGCCAAAAAATCCTTGGTCGGATGCCATGCCGTAAAACCGACACGGCCCGAAGAAAAAGCGGTTTTTGTGTTTATGGCCCTCAGACAGACTTTGCCGTTTACCTTCGCATTTAAAAGCAAAGGAGTTCCGGCGCTTTTCGACCGGACTTCCAGGGCCATGTCTTCGGCATTATTATTGCGAAAACTATGGCAATGAAAGCACACGCCGTTTTTGGCATTATGAAAAACCATGCGTTCGTCAAAGTTTCGAATGTCCCTCTGATAGAGCCCCATATACGTCCAGTCTTTACACACCGGTATTTTACGATACGTAATAAAAGGGTCCGCTTCTTCGGCGCAAACGGTGTCCCAAATTGTTTCGTATCGCGACCACGAACCGCGCCATAGTGCGTAAACGGTAAAGCCGATCGGAGCGCCCCGCGCCGCCATCAATAATGTTTTCCATTTTTTTGGCGGAATGGTAACGGAGGGGTTTTTGGTTTCAAGATCAATTGACTGGCCGTCTTTTTTAAAAATCGAAATAAAAAACCGCTCTCCGGGCTCCTTAATGATAAAATCGAGCGGCGCAATATTCGCGGGAATCATGGTCCCGCTTGAATAGGGAAAAAGCGCGGGAAAACGATCGACGACGTTAACGTCTTTTCCTGGCCGATGAGCGGCGCAATTAATGCAACTAGCAATAAGCGCACCTATCAAAAAGCGGGTTGCCGGATTATTGGTTCGCATTGCCCGCCTCCAATTTCGATCCGTCATAAACATAATAAAAAAAATAAGAGTTGCCGAAAGAGGCGCTGAGGTCCTGCAAGGCTTCATCGGCGCGCCCGCCATGTTGCGTGTATAAAATGGAACAAAACCGCTCGAAGGACTCCATCGATTCTTGGCTTACCGTAAACCCGAAAAGCTCGGGCGTTTTTTCAGTCAGAAACGAGTACAGCAAAAGGGCCTCTTCATACAATCGAGGGATTTTGGCATACTGCAATTCCTTGAGTTCGCCGGTATAAGCGGCCACGCTATCGAGCTGTCGGCCGATCAGAAACGACGCAACCAAATACTCGAACGCCATGCGGTTTTGGGGATGTTCCTTGACAAGCAAGGACAGCGGCGGCCTGCCGGGTTCCATGAATCTTTCCGTTATCGCATTTGAGCGCGCCAGAGAAGTTTCGGCCTCCAAAATAGAATTTTCATCCGGTTTCGGGGCTTTAAGACAAGCATCGGCCCACTCCCTATAACCTCGGTCTTTTCTCAGGGCGCGCAGGCAATTTAAGCGCGCCTCAGGCATTTCTTTAACCGCGTAGATGTTTGATAATAGACGCAGCCCTTCGGGGTAATAGAACTGGCTTGTTGTCTCTAGCGCGCAATGTTCGGCGGTATTGACCATGCCTATCTCAAAATATGTATGACCCGCCCAAACGGCGGTCCAAAAGCGGTCGGAGGGGGCTAATGTCCGGGCGGTTCCGCTGTAGGGAAATAAAAGCAAGGCGTTTTGGTTTTGGGGGAAAGCGAAAAGGTCTTCGAGTAGCCTCCCTTGGTGAAAGAGAGCGCGGTCTATCACATGAATTTTAGGATCGGTCAAATAGCGCCGAGGGATCTTTTTTGACTCTTCAAGGACAGCGCTCCAGGCGCCTTGTACAATGCCAAGATTTAAAACCGCGTTTGAACGCGCCTGCGTTAAGGGTTCATGGTCGAATCGAACGATAAGGAATGCAGATACACAAACGATCAGACCGAGAAAAATGCCGCGGTGTGCTTTACTTGAAGAGAATAAAAACGTTCCAAAATAAATTTTATTAAGCTTATAGCCAAAATCGGCCAATGGTTTTTCGAGGAGCGCCATAATTGGAAAACTCATGTAAAAAAGCCACCAGACAAACGGCAGGACCGAGATAATCGATGGCACGAGGGAAAACATCGGGGAAAAGAATCCGTAGGTGTCGCTCAATGAATTAAGGGGATAAAAAAGTAAGGTCATGATTGCGGGGACCATGGCGGCAATTATCAGATTAACGGCCGCAACAAAAACGCGTCGTTTGACATAACCGTCATACGTCACGGCAAGCGCCGAAAAGACAAGAACTGGTCCGCCGCCGATTATCAGCACAAGACATGCAAGGGCCATAAATAAAGGTATTCGCAGCCCTTGGCGACGGTATTTGACTCCGTAACTTCGATAGAGCTGAAGTGCACACAATGCCGCGATCATTGCAAGAGCTTGGGGAAGGGGATTAATTAAATAATAAAATTGGAAAAACATTATCAAAACGGGCAAATATGCGAATCCCAATAATTTTTGTATTCCGAATTCTTTCATGATACTTTTGGTAAGTATTCGCAGGATATAGGCAATGACCGTAATGACAAGGGCGCCTAATGTTGGGTCGACAAAATACGGCGACAAAAGCGATGCCAGCCAAAAGCTGACTTTCCCCGGACCGATCGGTACGTCCGATAAAAACCACGACGTATAGCCTTCCGTTGGAACCGATCGCCAGAATCCGGGATAATAATAATTAAGGGTTGAATTCGCTAAAAATCGAAGGGCTAAAAACAAGGCGGTGAAAACGATTAAATCGGCCGACAGGAGTAAAAAAAATGCTTTCTTTTTTTTCAAGCGAGCTTCTTCCGGGCGCAAAGTAATCCGCAATTGCAACGCGATTCTCTTAAACCTTACATGCAAAATTCTTTAAATTCTGATTCCATGGACGTGTGTATTAATTTTATAATATATGATATGCGCGCGGTGTGGTATTTTACCTGCGCAGAGCGATCCTATAAAAATTAATGGGAAAGGAATGCTTGTCGCGAGGGGTCCGTTTAAAGCGGAATTTTAACTCCGGCGTTTTAATCCAAATATGCTTGTTTCAATGGTCATAATTTTAAGCGGTTTACTAACCGTGACGCTTTTCACGGCGCTGATTAAATATAAAAACCTTTATAAAAAAATTAATGCTTTTGAAAAAACCATTCCTTCGGCTTATGGCGATGATGATAATGCAGCCTTGGCCGATAAAATACGACTCAGTAAGCAACAGCTTGAAACCTCCTTTGACGCCATTACCGACTTTATTTGCGCCATTGATGGCGACTATAAAATCCTCAGAGTCAATAAAAGTTACGCTTTGTACGTCAACCTTCCCATCAGGGAAATTTTAGGCAGAAATTGCTTCGATGTTTTTTGGAAACGATCGAGACCCTGTGAGCGATGTCCGGCAAAAACGACTTTCGCTACCGCCGCCGCCGTTGCCAAACAGCGTTTTATAAAACGCGATTTGATGAACATAAAAAATTTCGACGTCGGAACATTTCCGGTTTTAGGGCATGGCGCCGCCGTTGAAAACGTTATTGAATATATCCGCGATGTAACCGAAGAAAAAAACATCATGGAACAACTGATCCGTTCGGAAAAGTTGGCCACCATCGGCACCATGACCGCGGGCATAGCCCATGAAATGATCAATCCCCTTTCCGGAATTTCCGGCACCGTGACCAACATGCTGAAAACTCCCGAAAAATACGGACTTAACCAAAAAGGCATTGCCCGTTTAGCGAGCCTCATGGAGGCCTCGGCGCGGGCGACGACCATTATGAAAGACCTGTTGCACCTTTCGCGCAAGGAAGAAGGCACGTCGGTGCTGATGGAAATCAATGCGATCGTCAAAAAAGCGATCGGCGCCGTACAACTAAAAGGCCCGTCCTCAGTGGAATTTAAGCTGCTTCTTAATTCAGAATCCCCAAAAGTTTTATGCGACCCGGCCAAAATCGAACAGGTGCTGATTAACATCACGACCAACGCGCTCCAGTCGATTGTTGAAAAAAAACAACGCCTTGCCCTGGAAGGAAAAGAGCATAACGGCATGGTCATTATTTCCACGCAACCCGTTGATGATATGGTCCATATCGACGTTATCGACAATGGTATGGGCATTCCGGAAGAGATCAAGGGTAGGATTTTTGACCCGTTTTTCACGACGCGGGCGCCGGGTGAGGGAACGGGACTCGGCCTTTCGGTATGCCACCGTATTATCGAAGAACACGACGGCCGCATTGCGGTTGAAAGTAATAACGGCCTGACTACTTTTTCCATTATATTGCCCGCGCATTCGCCGAACATCGCTTCCGCGGCGTAGAAAATCGACGTATGTATTCAATTTTAATCGTTGACGACGAAACAAGCGTGCGTATGATGTTGTTTGATTTTCTGGAGGACCGCTACGAGGTCAGCGCCGCCGAAAACGCGGAGACGGGGCTTCGCATGTGTAAAGAACGAGCCTACGATATGGTCATATCGGACGTGAACATGCCGGGCATGAAAGGCCCCGAATTTTTAAGCGCGGTAAAGCGCCTTCGGCGCGAAACGCTCACCGCCCTTATCACCGCCTATAATATCGATTCCTATATCCGATTAGCGCGCGAGTGGGGTGTTTTCAACATCATCCCCAAAACCACCCCCTTTAATTTTCTTGAACTCGGTTCAATGATCGAAAGTCTGCTCACCAAAAACATTTTCGGTCTTCACCGGTACTTGCTTCCGGAGCATACGCCGTTGGCCTCCTTTTGCATCCGCTCCTCCCTTGAGGCCAAGGACGTACGCGAAGCGGTAACCGACCTTTTGGAAGAAAAGCTCGGCACGTCGGGAAACATGAAGCTTGTCATGGACGAGATCATCACCAACGCCGTGTACCACGCTCCACGGTATCCCGACGGTTCCAAAAAATACGAGGAATTCGTGGAAGTCCATTTACAGCCCGATGAATACGTTTACGTGGAGTGCGCCAACGACTCCGAGAAATACGGCATTTCCATCGCCGACAACAAGGGAAGATTGACAAAAGATACAGTGCTCTACAAAATCGACCGCCAGATAGCCGGCGAAGGCATTCTGGACGATTCCGGTCGGGGAATCCATATGAGCCGGCTTTTTTCCGATCGGATGATAATCAACATCGCGCCGAATAGTAAGACCGAGTTCATTTTCATCAATTATTTTTCTCACAAATATCGCGGGTATAAACCGCTCTACATAAACGAACTGTAGCGCTTTTTGGCGATATTTCATTAAAGGGGCCCAAACCATGATTAATCGGTGTCGCGGTAGAAAAATAAAACTGCAGGGTTTTAACAATCTTACCAAATCATTGAGCTTTAACATTTACGATATTTGCTACGCCCGCTCAAAGGCCTCCCAAAACGATTATCTCGAATATATCGACGAAGTATACAATTCAAAGAAACTGCGCTCCATTCTTGAAGAAGTGACCAAAATCATCGAAGCCAACATCATCAACATGTCGAGCCAAGACTACGATCCACGCGGGGCCTCAGTGACCGTGCTCATCAACGAAGGCCACTCGCCAATTTATGAAAACGGCATGGTGGCCCATCTCGATAAAAGCCATATCGCGGCCCACACCTATCCGGAAACCAACACCAATACGGGTATTTCCACCTTTCGAGTCGACATCGACGTTTCGACCTGCGGCATGATTTCGCCTTTGCGCGCCCTGGATTTCCTTATCGACAGCTTCGATTCCGACATCGTGCTCATGGACTATAAGGTGCGGGGCTTTACGCGCGACGTGCGCGGCACGAAAATTTACCTCGACCACGACATCACGTCGATCCAGGAGTACATTTCAGACGAAATTCTTGACAAATACACCGCCTACGACATCAATATCGTTTCCGACAATATTTTTCATACCAAGATGATGCTGCGGAAATTCAAGCTTGAAAATTATCTTTTCGGCCCGGAAGGCGCAAACTTGGGTCAAACCGCAAAGAACAAAATCACCAAACTACTGAAAAAAGAAATGCTCGAAATTTACGAATGTAAAAACATCTACGACGAACTATGACCATTAAGAAAAAAATCCATCACGAATGGCTCAATGCGCGCTACGGCTATTTTTATACGGTGCGTAAAAAAATCCATTCCTGTTCGACCCGGTTCCAAAAACTCGAATTGGTCGAGTCCGACGAGCTTGGCAGGACCCTTATTTTAGACGGCATCACGCAAGTCGCCGAAAACTCCGAATTTCAATACCATGAACCCATGGTGCACCCCGCCCTTTGCGCCCATCCCGATCCCCGGCACGTTTTGGTTATCGGCGCGGGCGACGGAGCGATACTGCGCGAAGCGCTTAAATATCCCGGCGTAAAAACCGTTGATCTTGCCGAGCTTGACGACGGGGTTATCGCTTTTTCGAAAAAATACCTCGGCTCGATCCATAAAAACGCATTTTCAGACCCGCGGGTTCGGGTCAACATCGTCGATGGAAGAAAATTCGTGCACGAGCATCCGCACTGTTTCGACGTCGTGATTATGGACATGACCGATCCGTTCGGACCTTCAAAGTTTTTGTATACCAGGGAATTTTTTACTTTAGTGAAAAGGTCTTTGAGGACCCCCAGCGGCGTTTTTTCCATGCACACCGAGTCCCCCATTAGCAGGCCTAAAACTTTTGCGTGCATTCAAAAAACGCTGGGATCGGTTTTCAATCATGTCCATCCGTTCTATGTGTATGTGCAGATGTATTCGGTATTATGGTCAATTACCATGTCCTCCGAGAAAACCGATATGTCGGCGATTTCAGCGAAAAAAATCGACGCACGGCTTTCTAAATACGGCATTTGCGACCTTAAAGTGTATACGGGCGCCATCCACGAGGCCGCACAGGTCGCTTTCCCCTATATTTCGGAAATTTTAAAGCGAAACGTTAGGATAATTACCGATAAAAACCCTGATATTCCCGACGACATCATTCATCAATAAACCACTATTAACCAAGGCATATAAAAACCATATGGACTTTGAATCAGCACAAAAACTGGTGTCCCAACACGGGACGCCAACGCTGTTCTTGTCGAAAAACAGAATTCAAGAAGGATACCGGGCGCTTCGGTACGCTTTGCCCGGCGTTGAACATTTTTATGCGGTGAAATCCAATGCCGATCCGCAAATCATTAAATGGCTTGCGGCCGAAGGCTGCTCGTTTGATGTGTGTACCAATGGTGAGATCGATATTTTAAAGGAATGCGGGATCGGTCCGGGGATATGTCTCCATACGCATCCGATCAAACGCGAAAACGATATTCGTTACGCCTTGAATTTCGGCATCAATCTCTTTGTCGCCGACAATGAGTTCGAACTCGAAAAACTGGTGCCGTTTAAAGACCGGGCGCAGGTCCTTATCAGAATGAGCATTCAGAACCCCGGATGCCTGGTCAACCTGTCGCAGAAATTCGGGGTAACGCCGACCCACACGTTTGCGCTTATCGCCAAGGCCCATAAAATGGGTTTGACGGTCAAGGGCATAAGTTTTCATGCCGGTTCACAAAATGAGAACCAGCTTAAATACATCGAGGCGCTTGAATACTGCCGCGACATTTGCCGCAAGGCGGCGCTCTCGGGCATTGCCCTGGAAATTATCGACATCGGCGGAGGGTTTCCCATAAATTATCTGACCAATGTTTCGCCCATTTGGCAGTTTTGCCAGCCGATCAACGAATACCTTGAACGGTATTTTTCAAATTACCGCATCATCGCCGAACCGGGCCGCTTTATCAGCGGGCCAAGCATGGTACTGGCTACCAAAGTCATGGGAAAATCAAAGCGCAGCGGCGTGTGGTGGTATTATCTTGACGAAGGCGTTTATGGATCGTTTTCGGGAAAAATGTACGACCATGCGGACTATCCGCTGTTTACGTCACGCACCGGGCCCAAGCACAATTCCGTACTTGCGGGACCCACGTGCGATTCCATTGACGTGTTATATGAAAATATTGCTTTGCCGGAGCTGCAGATCGGAGACGTATTGCTTTTCGAGTCAATGGGATCATATACCACGGCAAGCGCCAGTAACTTTAACGGATTTCCCAAAGCCAAAATCGTTTGTGTTGATTAACGGGCCGCCGGAAATTATTTAATTTAATAATCCGATAATGATGCTCCGGCTTAAGCGGCCCCCGTTGGGGGATTTCGGGAGCGAAACGCTTTGCTTTTTATGAAAAAAGGACTTTCGTATGGAAAACAATTCAACGCTTACCTCAAGCAGTTGCTCGTCGTTGTGGATCAATAATCTGGTCAGCGGACTTTCGGGCATGACGATCCGCGCTAAACGCGCCTTGTATAGCAACGCATCGCCGTTTCAGAAAATAGAGGTTTTCGACACGTATAGTTTCGGTAAAGTTCTGTGCCTTGCCGATATCGTGGTGCTTACGGAGCGCGACGAATTCATTTATCATGAATCCATTTTGCATCCCGCAATGGTCATGCACGATAACCCGGCGCGGGTATGCATTATCGGCGGCGGCGACGGCGGTTGTTTACGCGAAGCAATGAAGTACCCGTGCGTTAAAAGCGCCGTGGTCGTTGAAATAGACCAACTTGTCAAGGACACCGTGGCCGAATACTATCCGTCGCTATCGGGCGGGTTCGGTGATCCCCGCGCAAAAGTCGTATTCGACGACGGGTTTACCTTTTTTGGGGGGACCAAAGACCTTTTCGACGTTATCATCGTCGATTCTTACGATCCGGGAGGGCCGGTACAGTCGCTTGAGACCATGGGCTTTTATAAGCTCGTCCACGACCATCTTGACAAAGGCGGTATCGCCGTGTTCCAAACCGATTCGCCAACCATGAAAGGCGACGCGCTGCGCACGACCATTATGAACATCTCGTCGCTTTTCGCCGATTATAAGCCTTATATTTGTTCTTTACCGTCGTTTCCCGAGGGCATTTGCAGTTTTCTTATTTGCGGTAAGGACAAGGGTTCGCTCGGAAATTTCAATGATGATCGGTACGCGGAAGCCGTGCAAAAATGCAGGTATTATAACGCGGATATTCACCAGGGGGCTTTTTTGCTTCCCCAATATCTTAAAAAACTCATGGGGAATTGATTTTTCGAGCAACTTTTTACATGAGGCGCCATAGCGGCCCCGCTAAATTCCCGTATGCCCGAAACCGCCCGCTCCGCGCAGGGTTTCGGAAATATCGGTGTTTTCCTTAAAGTCAAGTGACGCGGCTATTTGCATGGGAACGACCTGGGCGATGCGATCGCCCCGCCGGATGGTAAAGGGCTGTGCGCCGAAATTAATGAGGACCACTTTCACTTCGCCCCGATAATCCGAATCGATGGTGCCGGGAGAATTAAGTACCATGACGCCGTGCTTGGCGGCAAGTCCGCTTCTGGAGCGTACTTGTACTTCGAACCCCACGGGAATTTCAAAGCAAAACCCCGTTGGAATAAGCGCCCGTGCGCCGGAAGCAAGCGTTATGTCCTCCTCATTTGCGGCTGCCACGTCGCAGCCGCTTGACCCGGCGGTCATGCGCTTGGGGATTGCAAGGTCGTAGGCGTGAGATAGGCGTTTAACGAGAATGGATTGGGATGTTTGCATGGGCAAAAATTACGAATTTTCTTTTACGGTGAATTGTAGGGGTCAAAAACATTGGACCCCTACGTTTGCGGATGTAGAGACGTAGCGCGGCTGCGTCTCTACCGTTCGGACGACGATGTTTATTCGGGGGCCGGCGTGAGGAGCGCTTTTCTGCTCAACTTGACCTTGCCGAACCGGTCGAAGCCGATGAGCTTGACGCGTACGACATCGCCCATTTTGACCACGTCCTCGGTCCGGTTGACGCGCTTGAGATCGAGCTCGGAAATATGCACCAACCCTTCCTTGCCCGGTAAAAATTCAACGAACGCGCCGAAATCCACGATGGACTTGACCGTGGCCTCGTAAATCGCGCCCATCTCGGGTTCCGCAACAATGTCCTTGATGCGCTTGAGAGCAGCGTCGCGCTGGGCCTTGTTCGAAGCGGCAACCTGTACCGTGCCGTCGTCTTCGATAACGATGGTGGTACCGGTTGTTTCCTGGATATCGCGTACGATTTTTCCGCCGGGGCCGATGATTTCACGGATTTTTTCCTTATCGATCCTGATCGACGTTATCCGAGGCGCATACTCACTGAGGTCTTTGCGCGGCGCGGGAATCGCCTGCTCCATAATTTCAAGAATTTTGTTGCGGGCCACATTGGCCTTGGCCAAGGCGTCGCGCATTATTTCGGGGGTTACGCCGGCGATTTTAATGTCCATTTGGATCGCGGTAACGCCTTCGCGTGTTCCGGCGACTTTGAAATCCATGTCGCCGACATGGTCTTCGGTCCCCAGAATATCCGTAAGAATGATATGGCGATCGCCTTCTTTAATGAGTCCCATGGCAACTCCGGCAACATGCGACTTAATGGGAACGCCCGCGGCCATAAGCGACAATGAAGCGCCGCAAACCGTGGCCATGGACGACGAGCCGTTGGATTCCATGATTTCCGAGACCACGCGAATGGTATAAGGAAAGCTCTTTTCATTGGGAAGAATAGGCGATAGCGACGTTTCCGCCAAATGACCGTGGCCCACCTCGCGTCTGCTTACCGAACCCAAACGCTTGACCTCTCCCACCGAAAACGGGGGAAAGTTATAATGGAGCATGTACGATTTGTCGTATTCGCCCTGAATGTCGTCGATATGCTGTTCGTCGAGCTTGGTGCCCAAGGTAGCGGCGACCAACGCCTGCGTTTCGCCACGCGTAAAGAGCGCGGAGCCATGGGCGCGGGGCAGGATGTCGAGCTCGCAGGTAATTTGACGGATGGTATCGAAGTCGCGTCCGCCGATGCGCATGCCCTGTTCGATAATGGTTTTACGGATATCGGCTTTTTCGATTTCGTGTAACGCCTCCGCAATGGCCTTCGTTTTTTCGGGAAAGCGTTCGGCAAGCTTTTCCTGGATCTCGGCAAGGAGCTTTTTAATACCCGAGTAGCGCGTCTTTTTATCGCCATTCATGCTCAAATCGTGAAGCGTTCCTTGGGCGAGTTCGGCAACGGCCTCGACAATCGACTCGTCAAGGGTCACGGGAGTAAACGTGGGCCGCACAACGCCGGTTTTCGCCATAAGATCTTTTTGAAGCGTAATGAGTTTTTTAATTTCAATATGGGCAAGGCTTATTGCGTCGACAATCACGTCTTCGGAAACTTCCGCGGCGTTTCCTTCGACCATGACGATCGAGCTTTCGGAACCGGCAATAATGAGGTCCATGTGTGCGGTCTCGACTTCGGGAAGCGTCGGGAAGACTTTGAGCGTTCCGTCGACAAGCCCCACCCGGACCGCCGCGATAGGCTCCGCAAACGGGATGTCGGAAAGGTTGAGCGCGCAAGAAGCCGCGGTAATCGCCATAACGTCGGCGTCGTAGGTTTCATCGGCGGAAATAACCGATGCGACGATTTGAATTTCAGTACGAAGGCCTTTGGGAAACAAGGGGCGAAGGGGCCGGTCTACGAGCCGGGCGCTCAGAACTTCTTTTTCGCTAGGCTTTCCTTCCCGCTTGAAAAATCCGCCGGGAATTTTTCCGGCCGCGTAATTTTTTGCAATGTAATCGACCGAGAGCGGAAAAAAATCCGTGTTTTCAATAATATTGCCGGAACAAGCAGTGGCCAAAACCATGGTATCGCCGATTCGGGCGATTACGGCGCCATTTGCCTGTTTTGCAATGCGGCCTGTTTCCAGGGAAACGGAAACCCCGCCGATTGTTGCTTCAATTTTGTGATAAGCCATTGATTATTTACTCCTGATTGATAAGGACCTTGGAAATAGGCGCCAACGCTTTGTGCGTCGACAGCGCTTTGAAAAGATCCGAATCCAATTTGTGGGTGAGGTCACTTTCTGATATTCAGTTTTTCAATAAGCGCCCGGTATTTTTCGATGTCTTTGCGCTTGAGAAATTCTAGGAGCGTTCTTCGCTCACCGACCTTTATTAAAAGTCCATGACGGGAATGATTGTCTTGCTTATGAACCTTTGAATGCTCGGTGAGCATGTTTATTTGCTCCGTCAATAGCGCGATCTGGACTTCGGTATTGCCCGTGTCTTTTTCGGTTTTACCGTACTTCTTAACGATTTCCTGCGTTTTTTCTTTTGTAACTGGCATTGCTCCTTCTCCTATAAAAAAAATTTTTAATGATAATAATATCCTTTTTGATCTGTTCTACTAATTCCTCGTCGCTTTTAAAAATCTTGTCCGGACGAACCATGGCATGCACCCAGAGGCAAGCCCTTGTTCCTTGCTCGGGTTCGTGGTCCGTGTAATTAAAAGCATGGAATTCAAAATGAACATCACGATTCCCGAATGTCGGACAATCCCCAAAATAGAGCGCTCCCCTCCATTTATGCTTTCCATGTTCAAGTTCCGCTGCGTAAATTCCCGAAGGAGGAAGAACCTTGTTGGAAGGCAACCGTGCGAAATTGAGTGTTGGAAATCCCAGTTGGGTCCCTTTTTTAACGCCGGAAATCCTCGGCGAAACTATTAAATACGGGTGTCCCAACATTTTTACCGCTTCGGCGATCCGGCCCTCGGAAATTCCAGCACGTATCTCGGTAGAGGAAATCGCCGCGTGTTTTACGCCCAGCGATTTGACCGCAACTACATAAATATCGTTTTTGCCTTTACTATTGTGTGAAAAATTCTTGTTTCCCCGGTGATTTTTACCGAACCGATGCGTTTCACCCATTACCCATTGCCGAGCATGAAGCTCCTTTTTAAGGATTTTCTCGACAAAATCTTCGGCGGAAAGCGCGGCAAACTTTTTATTGAATGGTATGCAGGCCAAATATTCAACCCCGTAGCGTTTAAGCAAAATTGCTTTTTCTTCGAGCGTTGAAAGAACGGGCTGTCTTTTTGGGGAAAGGACGGCGCGCGTGTGCGGCTCAAAGGTTATAACGACGCTGCTGATTTTTTTGGCGCGGGCGCGCTTAACCACGTTTTTAATGAGCAGTTCGTGGCCTTTATGAATCCCGTCGAAATTGCCTACGGTAATCACACTGGCTTTTATGGGAAGCGGTTTATTTTCTTTTAAGGTAATAATTTTCATAATTATAAAATGGGGAGGCTTATTTCCCCGAATACTTTTTCAGGATGATACACGTCATCATGTTTTTTTAATAAAACCGCAACAATCTCGCCGGAATCATTAAAAGAAAAAACCGGGCCTTCTCTTTTGTCGGCTAGCGGCAAAGCTACATCGGCCCCAAAAGAAAGCGTTACGATTTGATCGTGATTTAAAAGTATTGTTCGACAGTTTTCAAATGCCTTTTTTATGGGAACAAGACGTTGTTCAATGGAATTTTCGACTGCGGCAATCGGCATCGCCATGTCGAGCGTAAAGGGTCCGGTTGCAATGCGTCGGATTTCGGACGCATGGGCGACGGTCCCCAGGGCCAGCGCGATATCGCGAACGAGCGAGCGTATATAGGTGCCCTTGGAACAACTCACACGGCACAGCGCCTTTGCGCCATTTTCCTGAAAATTTAAAAGCTTAAGCTCATGAATAACGATCGATCGGGGAGCAAGCGTGAAATCTTCATTTTTCCGGGCGAGATCGTACGCGCGTTCGCCAAGAACTTTTAAAGCGGAAAACCGGGGTGGAATTTGCATTTGGTTGCCGATAAACCGGGGCAAGATCGCCGTAAACTCGGCCTGCGAAGGAATTCTTCCGTCCTGGCGGAGAACTTTACCCTCATTGTCAAGCGAGTCGGTTTCGACGCCGAAATTACATTCGAATTCGTAGACCTTGGGCTCGCCCGGCAAATATTCAATCAGGCGCGTGGCCTTGCCCAGGGCAATAATGAGCAGTCCGCTTGCCGCCGGGTCAAGCGTCCCGGCGTGTCCTATTTTCGAGCGATTGCACTGGGGCTTAAGCTGCTTGATAAGAGCAAAAGACGGAGGGCCGGAGGGCTTGTCGATAAAAAGAAATCCGTCCAAGGATCAGCCCAATTCTTTTGAAATAATATCGATCATCGCGGGCTTTGCCTGCTCAAGGGGAATGCTCATGGTACACCCGGCGGCGCAGCTATGGCCGCCGCCGCCTTCGATACGTTTGGCTATTTTGCCCACGTCGATGCGGCCCCTGGAGCGAAGGCTGAAATGCGTTTGCGTCGGACTGTATTTCATCATGACCCCGACCTCCACGCCTTCGGGCATGATGGTCAGATCGGCCATTCCCTCTGAGTCGCCATAGGTGGCTCCAACCTGTTCGATAAGGTCATAAGGCATTTCCATGGAACAAATGGTTGCATTATGGTAAAAAGCGAGCGTCGACCAAATGCGCGATTGCAGGACCATGCCTTGCGGGGAAATGGACTCGTAAACCTTATCGTAAATATCGGATGCATTGGCGCCCCGGTCGCAGAGGTCCGCGCAAATCCTGAGAACGTCGCCCGACGTATTTGAAAACCTGAAACCGCCCGTATCCGTCAGGATCGCGGTATAAAGCGCCTGGGCAACGGTCGGTGGATAATCGATCGCGGAGGATGAGAAAAAATCGTGGATGATTTGGCCGGTTGCCGCGGCATTATTGCGGACGATGTTTACGGCGCCGAAGAAGGTGTTATCGCGGTGATGGTCAATGTTGATCACCAAATCGGCCATGCCCTCAAAACCTTCCCAACCGAGGCGTTTGGGATTACTGCAATCGAGCACGAGCAACACGTCGAAGCGGCCATCCGGCCGATCTTTTGTCAATTCCGAGGCGCCCTGCAAAAACGCGAACTTTTGCGGGACCGATTCATGATTGAACACCGTGACTTTTTTCCCGACCGATTTTAAATACCAACTCATGGCAAGTTCGGAACCGATACAATCTCCGTCGAGGCTTGCGTGTGAGGAAATGAGAAAGGAGCCGTTATTGGAAATGTTTTCGGTGAGTTCAGACCAGGTCATCTTTGATTTCTTTGAAGAGGTCGTTTATGTGTACGCTGTAATCGATGGTTTTGTCGAGTTTAAAATAAAATTTGGGGAAATGCTTCATCCGCACGCGGGCCGCCGCCATTTTTTGGATGAACGGGGCGGCCTTATTAAGGCCGATTATGGATTCCTTTTTGTCCGAATCTTCCCCCATGATGCTCACGAAAATCGTGGCGTTACGCATGTCGGGAGCAAGCCTCAGTTCCGTGACCGTCACCATGGAGGACACACGGGGGTCGCGCACCTGGTTGGCGATGACCCAGGTTATTTCCCGCAGCAGGTCTTCCTTGACCCGCTCTAGGTGAAATTGGCCGATTGACATTAAGAACGTCCTTAAAAGGTCAGTTTGCGCGCAACCTGCACTTCTTCGTATACTTCAATCCGGTCGTTTTCATTAAAATCATTGAAATTGTCTAAGGTCACGCCACATTCAAAACCGTTTTGCACCTCCCGCACATCGTCCTTATGACGCCGAAGCGATGAAATTTTCGTATCGGCGATTTCCACATCGGCCCGAATGACACGGGCTTTGCTGCCGTTTTTAACGGTCCCCGAAGTCACGAAACTGCCCGCGATGGTCCCAACCTTGGCAACTTTAAACACTTGGCGGACGTCTATGGTTGCAAGGATATTTTCCTTGATTTCGGGCTCAAGCATGCCTTCCATGGCTTTCTTGACCGCGTCAATGGCCTCGTAAATAATGCGATAGGTGCGGATGTCAACTCCGTCCTTCTTGGCCATTTCCCGGATTTTACTATTCGGACTTAAATGGAAACCGATAATAATGGCGTTGGAAGCGACCGCCAAGTTAATATCGGACTCTTTGACCGCGCCCACGCTTTTATGGATAACCCGTACCTTGATTTCGGCGTTGGAGAGTTTTTCGAGTGAAGCGGCCAGGGCCTCGACCGATCCGTCAACGTCGCCCTTTATGATAAGGTCGAGGTTTTTGACGTTTCCGGCCTGAATCTGTTCATAGAGGTGGTCGAGGGAAACCGCCCCGATACGGCGCATCTCTCGTTCTTTTTGGGCCAGTCGTCTTCGGGCGCTTATTTCGCGCGCTTCTTTTTCCTCGGCAACCACCTTAAATGAATCGCCCGCTTGCGGCGTTCCGGAAAGCCCGAGCACCACGACGGGCTTTGAGGGCCCGGCTTTTTCAACGATCTGGCCGCGTTCATTGAACAGATCGCGAACGCGCCCGAAATGGATGCCCGTCACAAAGGCGTCGCCTTTAACGAGCGTGCCCTTTTGGATAAGGACCGTTGCGATGGGGCCGCGTCCTTTGTCAAGTTCCGACTCAATGACCACCCCGCGGGCCATTCCTTCGGGGTTGGCTTTGAGCTCTAAAATTTGCGTTTCTAGGGCAAGCATTTCAAGCAGCTTGTCCACACCCGCGCCGGTTTTGGCGGAAATCGAGACGCAGGATGTTTGGCCGCCGTAATCCTCGACTAAAACGTTATATTTGGCGAGCTCGGATTTGACTTTGTCGATATTTGCGGTAGGTAAATCCGTTTTGTTAAGCGCCACGACCAGCGGCACGTTGGCGGCGCGCGCGTGGTCAATGGCCTCCTTGGTTTGAGGCATGACGCCGGCGTCGGCCGCAACGACCAAAACAATGACGTCGGTGATCTGCGACCCCCGGGCGCGCATTTCGGTAAAGGCTTCATGACCGGGTGTATCAAGAAAAGTCACGGCCCCATGTTTAGTTACGACTTCATAGGCGGCAATGTGCTGCGTGATTCCGCCAGCTTCCCCGGCTATAACATTGGTTTTGCGGATATAATCGAGCAGCGAGGTTTTCCCGTGGTCAACATGGCCCATGACGGTGACGACGGGAGACCGGGGAACAAGGTTTTCCGAAACTTCTTCGGCGGTTTCCTCTTCGTCTCCGGCATACTCGGTCATGAGCTGCGCGGTAAAGCCGAATTCGTCGGAAACAAGTTCAATGGTTTCAAAATCGAGGCGCTGGTTAATGGTAACGAACAGCCCGAGCTCCAGGCACTTTGCAATGACTTCGGAAACCGAACGGCCCATCATATTGGCAAGTTCGGCGGCGGTCACGAATTCACTGACGTTGAGCGTTTTTTTGGTCGATTGATCTTCCGCGTCTTTAGAAGACGCTTCTTTTTTATATTTTTTTCTCGCGGTGCCGCTTCCGATTTTGGCAAGCGTTTTTTTAATGTTCGCCTTAAGCTGGATTTCGTTGACTTCGGGCCGGTCGAATTTTTTCTTTTCTTTTTTCTTCTTGCCCCCTTTTCTAAAGGATGGCTTGCCAGGGCCGGCGCCGGGAACGCCGCCGCCCGCACCCATCGCGGGAGAGGTGGTCGAGGGCGTATTGAAATATTTCGAGGTGATTCGCTCGCCGGCCTGGGATGAGGGTTGATGTTCGGAACGGGAATATTCCCGTTGCCTGCGGACCTCGCGTTCCATGGGCGTCGGGGAGGCGGAGGCGACCGGTCGCGCCGCGGTGGCCGCTGCCGACGCTACGGGCGCGGGAGCAACCTTGGGCTTGCGGGCCTCTTCCTTTTCCGTTTCAACCTTGGCGATCAGGTCTTCTTTTGCCTTGGTAATAATTTGCTTTTTGCGGTCATATTCCTTTTTAATTTCCGCGCGTTCCTGTTCGAATTTTTTCTTGATTTCTTCCCGCAGATTTTCGTCGACCGTGCTCATGTGGCTTTTGACCGGAATACCCATCTGGCGAAGCAATTGGACCAACGCTTCGCTGGAAACCTTGAATTCCTGGGCCAGTTTATATACTTTCTCTTTTGCCATTGTTACAACCCCTATTGTAATGTTAAAGGTGCGGCCGTCATTTGTCCTCTTCGCCCAGTTCTGTTTCCGGTTCCTCCACATTTTCTACCGCTTCTTCGACAATGGATTGGACGACTTCGTCGTCATTAAGGTTTTTTCCTTCGCCGCCTTCAACGTCCTCTTCCGTCGAAGCCTCGGCGGCAACAAACGTCTCGCCGGAATCGCCGACTTCCTTTTCTTCCTCGACTGCGGCTTCATCGTCTTCTTCTTCTTCGGCCAAAGGAACATAGCCTTCAGTCACTAGTTCCGTGCGTTTTTCTTCGCTGAATTCGGCGAATTCCTCGTCGCCGTAAACGTCGATTTCCTTTTCAAGCATTTTTGAGGCTAGCCTGATGTTTTGGCCTTCCTTGCCGATTGCCTGCGCAAGATTGTCTTCTTTAATGACCACCACGATTTTTTTAAGGCCAACGGGAAGGACGCGCTTGACTTCCGCGGGAGAAAATACGCGGCGCACCAACAGTGACAATTCCTCGGTCCAGTTTATAATATCGATACGTTCGTTGCTGAGCTCCCGAACAATCGCCTGGACCCGGTTGCCGCGCATGCCCACGCATGCCCCTACCGGGTCGACCCGCTCGTCGCTCGTGGTCACGGCTATTTTAGACCTGAAGCCCGGATCGCGCACGACCTTGACGATTTTAACGGTTTTATCGAATATTTCCGGCACTTCGAGCTCGAAAAGCCGCGCTAAAAATTCGGGGCAGGTCCGGGAGACGATCACTTGCGGTCCCTTGGGATTGTTCCTTACGTCAACGATACAGCCGCGAATAGTGTCGCCCTGGCGGTAGCGCTCCTTGCGGATTTGTTCCTTATAGGGCAGTATGGCTTCGGTGCGGCCCAAATTGATGAGGATATTGCCTTTATCGATTTGCTGCACGGTCCCCGTGACGAGTTCCCCAACGCGTTCGCCGAAGTCGGTGAAAATTTTATCGCGTTCGGCTTCCCGAACGCGCTGAAGGATAACCTGCTTGGCCGTTTGTATGGCCGTTCGGCCGAACATGTCGATGTCGAGGTCTTGCATCACTTCATCGCCCACTTCAAGTTCCGGATCGATGGTTTTGGCCTCTTCAAGGGTGATTTGTGTTTCCGGATCGACAACGACTTCGGCCACGATTTGACGCGTGTACACTTCGATAAGGCCTTTTTCACGGTCGACTTTCGCTTCGACGGTGGCCGGTTTTCCCAAGTATCGTTTCGCGGCGGTGCAGAGCGCGTCTTTCAGCGTGTCGATGACCAGGTCCATACTGATGCTTTTTTCCTTGGTAACGCCGCTTATCGCGGCGGCGATGTCCAGGCCTTTGGCGTTTTCGTTTTTGTTTTTCCGTTTCATATCATCAAACCCTTCCTTCGGAATTATTTGAATCTGACGTCTATCCTGCCGGAAGCCACTTCCGACAGGGCGATGGTCACGGTTTGCTCGTCATCCGTTTCAATCGTGACGCAATCGCGTTCGCAAGCCAATAATTTTCCCACGTGCTGATTTGGTTTGTTCGATGGGTCATTTAAGATAAGCCGAACTATATGACCGATTACCATCTTATAGTCTTGCTCGCGCCGAAGCTCTCGGTCAAGCCCCGGAGAAGAAACCTCGAGCGTGTAGGCCGAATTCGAAAAATTTTCCACGTCGAGGAGTATTGAAATCGCGTTACTCGCCTTTTCGCAGTCTTCAATGGTAACGCCGCCCGGACGATCGATATAAATTCGCAAAATAGATTTTTCCCCGGCCCGAATGAATTTTATATCATAGAGATAGAGCTGCATAAACCGCAGCTTTTCTTCTATAAGGGGCGTCATGTCTTTAAGCGTACTCATAGCGCCATTTCTCCGGCTACCTAACAAAAATCGGGCTTTCGCCCGATTTCATGATGCAGATAATATATCCGATCAATAATATAGTTGGTGCGGAAATGCATGGACAAGCGAAATAGACATTAATTACGGCACATGGGTTTCTCGCGCCCAGTCAATGGCTTCCCGCGGTGAAGAAAATTTCCCTTCCAACTGCGCATCATAGGCTTCGCCCAGGATTTTCTTGAAAATCGGACCCGGTTTTAGTCCTAATTGAATAAGATTTTTTCCGGTAAGCAGCGGTTCGGGCCGCACTTCGTCCTTGGGGATTTCCCGCTCTTTTCGCCGCAAAAATTCATAATTTGAAATATCGCCGTGACTGGCCAAACAATCAACGCGATGCAGTTCCATTTCGTCCTGAAATGTCGGACGAGACAAGAATTTTTTTAGCGTAGACAGTCGCATTTTCGTGACGTTCATGAAATTCATATGGTTTTCAATGCAACCGCACACGTCTTGGGTAAGATTGTTCGGGGCTTTTAAACGCGCGAAAACGTTTTCGGCCATACGCGCTCCAACATGCTGATGATTGGAAAAGCGTATCCGGTCGGTAATGGAAAGCGTTGGCGGTTTTCCAATGTCATGGAGTAAAACGCTCCACGCCGTGGTGCGGGTAGGCCGGTCAAGAAACGAAAGGGCCTTTACCGTATGCGTAAAAACATCGCCCTCGGGATGGAATTCCGGGGGTTGTTCCATACCGACGGTTTCGGATATTTCAGGAAGAACGATCCTCAGAAGTCCGGATTCCTCTAAAAGCCTAAGCGCCCGGTCGGGGCGGGCGCCGAGAAGTATCTTGTCAAGCTCTTGAAATATGCGCTCGGCGGAAACATGGTTAATACCTTCGGCATTTTCCTTAAGGACTTGCCAGGTCTTCCCGTCAATCGAAAAATTGAACCGGGCCGCGAATCGGATGCAGCGAATGCAGCGTAAATAGTCCTCTTTAAAACGAAGGCCGGCGTTTCCGATCGATCGGATTATTTTGTTTTTTAGGTCTTCCTGCCCATGAACATAATCGAGGAGCTTTCCGCTCAGAGGATCGAAAAACATTCCATTGATGGTAAAATCCCGGCGCATGGCGTCGTGCTCGGCATTTGTGAATTCAACACGCTTGGGATGCCGTCCGTCGAGAATTCCGATATCGCTGCGAAACGTGGCCACCTCAAAGGGGACATTGTTATTAACGACAATCATCACGCCGAAATGTTCGCCCACGCCGATCACGTGCGGGAAAATATCGGCAATGGTTTCCGGCGTCGCATTCGTGGCAATATCGATATCTCCCTTTTCAGACAAACCTAAAAGCGTATCCCGCACGAACCCGCCCGCATAGAGCGCTTGATAGCCGCTTTTTGTCAGGCGTTTAACGATTTCCATGGCGGCGGCTTCTTTTTCGGACGACATGGTTTTAAAGATGTTGTTCCATTAAGGTTTATCGAGAATTGTCGGGATTGTTTTCTTAAAAAATCGTCCCTATCGCCCTTCGTGACATTTATTTTAAAATACATCGGTTTGATATTAAAAATGACCCTCGTGCGGGTCAAGAGGGAAAGTGTAGAATAATTATGAGAACTAATTCGCTTCGCTTAAGCGGGTTTTTGATTTTCGTCGGAATTTTAAGCTGTTTTGCTTTAGATTCGTTAAATGATATTGTGGTCGGAAAAACCTACCATATGATTTTAACGACCGGCGATGAATTGGAAGGAGTCGTGGATTCAAAAACCGATTCGTCGCTTATTTTAGAAAGCAATGGCACGCCCTATACTTTTATTAAAAATCTTATTATAGAATATAAGCTTGTAGCGAATTCAGCGCAAAATTATAGCCTACCTGATACAACGGTCGGAAAGAATTTTGTTTCCTATGAGGATGTCCAAAAAAAACCGGTTACCGGTCAAAAGCTTGAAGTTCATATTAAAGACGGATCGGTTTTCACGGGAAACCTTATTTCCATCGATGATGAAAATATTAAACTTAACATTAATAATTCAACGGTTCCCGTCGCCCAATCGATTGTAGATAAAATCACGATGCTTGCAGCTCAAAAAATTGATTCTTCCGCAAGCATAAAAGCGCAGGCGCCGGTTTTGCCGGATACGCTTATCGTTAAAAACCTGGAAACCGATGAGTATGGAATTGCAAAAGCAAATATAGTTCTCGTGGGTAAAATTCTTTCGGAAAACAACAATACCCTGTCTTTTCAAACATTAACGGGCGCTAAAGCCGACTTTTCCTTCGATCAAATCGCGCAAATTTTCCGGCATTCCGCCGAGAGTACCGCAACGGACAGTATTAAGTTATACGCGCAGCCCCTTATATGTCCTCAGGGAATGATCTTGATAAACGTCCCGCCGGGAAAAGCCGGCCGTCCTTATTTCAAAACATGTATAGACAAATATGAATTTCCGAATCTTGCAGGGTCTATTCCCCAAGTAAATGTGGCGTTCGACGATGCGCAAAAATTGTGCGAAAAACAGGGAAAGCGGCTTTGTACTTCACAAGAGTGGCAATGGGCCTGTAGCGGCATCGAAGGTTATGCTTATTCATACGGTTGGACTTTCGATAAACAAGCTTGTAATACGAACGGCAATAGTATTGAACCTTCGGGCAATCGAAATCATTGCACCGGAAAATTCGGCGTTTTCGACATGGTCGGTAATGTCTTTGAATGGGTCAAAGCCGCGGACAATAATCCCGCCGCAATGGGCGGTCCCCTGTCAAAATGCCAGACAATCGCTACCGGAGGCGGGGGCGACCCAAAACCCCAAACAGGTCTACGCTGTTGTAAAAGTAATTAATTGTTATTTATAAGGAGTTTAATACCGCATGAATTTATCGGATTTTCCTCATCGTCGCTATAATCCGCTTCTTGGAGAATGGCTGCTTGTTTCTCCCCACCGGACTAAAAGGCCCTGGCAAGGGAAAGTGGAAAAGTCGACCGCACGTCAAATTCCCTCGTTCGATCCCCAATGTTACCTTTGTCCCGGAAATACGCGCGCAGACGGAAGTCAAAATCCCAAATACGATAGTACCTATGTTTTCGTTAATGATTTTTCCGCGCTTTTGCCCGATGTTCCGATTGAAAGTATGTCCGAAAAAGGCCTCCTGGTTGCCCAAAGCGAGCGGGGTTTATGTAAAGTGATTTGTTTTTCCCCAAAACATAACCTCACGCTCTCTTTAATGGAGCCCGAGGATATTGCACGGGTCGTCAATGTTTGGGTGGAACAATACCGGGAATTAGGGGTATTGCCTCAAATCAACCATGTGCAAATATTTGAAAATCGAGGGGACATCATGGGCTGCTCAAACCAGCACCCGCACGGCCAAATTTGGGCCAACGAGACCGTCCCCGTTTTACCCGCTACCGAAGGCTCGCGTCAAAAGGAATATCTTGAAAAAAACGGGAGCTGTTTGCTCTGCGATTACATGAATCTGGAAAAAGAGATGCTGGCGAGGATCGTTTTGGAAAACAATTCGTTTCTTGCGCTTGTTCCTTTTTGGGCGGTGTGGCCTTTTGAAACCATGGTCATTCCTAAAACGCATATGACCGATATTGCCGGCATGACGGAAAATCAAAGGACTGATCTGGCAAGCATCATGCACGATTTGGGTATTCGCTATGATAACCTTTTTGAAACGAGTTTCCCCTATTCAATGGGCATTCATCAAAGGCCTACCGACAATAATCCGCATGAAGAATGGCATTTCCATATCCATTACTATCCGCCGCTTTTGCGTTCGGCCACCGTTCGTAAATTTATGGTTGGATATGAAATGCTTGCCATGCCTCAGCGTGATATTACCGCGGAGGAAAGCGCGCGAAGGCTTCGCGGATGTGCGGAAAATCATTACTCGAAGCAATGATTGTGGATATTATTCTTCGCCGATTTTTTTGACCCGAACGAAATTGGTAGCGCCCTTAAGGGGCGTCGTGCCGCAAATGACGAGTACGAGATCGCCCTTTTTAACGAACTTTTCTTGTAACAGTATTTTCTCCGCATCGAGCTGCATGGCAACGCTGTTGCCGTTAAACGGTAATAAAAATCCTCGCGTATTCCACGCCAAAGACAATTGCGACACAACGAGCGTTGACGGAGAAAACGCAAAAATAGGCGATTGGTTTCGTATTTTCGACATATAAAACGCCGTTTCGCCGGACATTGAAAAAACAAGCACGGGAATATTGTTGAGGTCCCTGCTCGCCCAGGATGCGGCCTCGCACATCGCGTGGGGGGCGTGTCTTTTCCGTAAACATAAATTAACGATGTCTTTGGGAAAATAAGAACTTTTTTCCGTCATCTGGGCTATCTTGGCCATGGTCTCCACCGCAAGACCCGGATAGCTTCCCACCGCGGTTTCACCCGACAGCATGAGCGCATCGGCGCCGTCGAGTATGGCGTTGGCCACATCCGACGATTCCGCCCTTGTCGGCAGCGCATGTTCGATCATGGATTCAAGCATTTGCGTTGCCACAATCACGATCTTGCCTTTTTTGTTGGCTTGCGCGATCATGTGTTTTTGCAAAAGCGGCACCACATACGGCGAGGTTTCTATGCCGAGGTCCCCTCTGGCCACCATGATTCCGTCGCAAATATCAAGTATCTCCTCAAGGTTTTTCTCCGCCTCAGGTTTCTCTATTTTCGCTATAATTTTAATGGCCTTGCCTGATTTTTTAACGATGCCGGCCATCGGAACAATGTCCGCTTTGCGCCGTACAAAAGACATGGCGATGTATTGAACATCATGGAGGAGAATATAATCGAGATCTTTTTTATCTTTATCGGTAAAAGACGGGATTTTTAATTTGGCGTTTGGAAAATTGACGCCTTTATGGGAGGAAAAAAGCCCCGTTGTCAGCACGGTACACACGACATGTTTTTTCTTTTTTTGGACCGCATCGATTTTTAAACGTATGGCGCCGTCATTGATGAGAATTTCTTCTCCGACAAAAACATCGTCAAGGATACCGGCATAATCGATGCTGATCATCGTTTGCGTACATGTCGTTTTTTCGGTAGTCAAAGTAACCGATTCCCCGGCTTTGAGTAAAATCGATTTGTCGAGTCTCGTCAGGCCGGTCCGGATCTTAGGGCCTTGAAGATCCGCCAAAATTCCCGGATAGGCGCCTAGTTTTTTGCCCACGGTTTTAATATATTCAATGGTTTTTTCATGGTCCTGCGGCAAGCCGTGTGAAAAATTCAACCGGAATATGTTCGCGCCTTTAAGAATCAATTCCTCAATAACTTTTTCAGAGCGGCTTGCAGGGCCGATCGTAGCGATGATTTTTGTTTTTTTATAGGCGATTTTCATATGGTCAAAGTCCTTTCGGATAAATAAACCTGTGAATATTGGTTTGCCGTGTTATGAGGTAGCCAGCGATAGGAAACGTGACGGAGCTTTGCAACATTATACGTTTATTTCAAATACTAGACATGTGCCCGCTTCGAGTGGACATAACGAAGCCTTTGGTGGATATAATACGGAACGCTAGGGCGGCGCATTGAAACCAAATCAATGGCCAGGAGGATTAGCCAGCTCTCCTATTATTGCAATGCTAATACAAAGTACCAGTATTCCGCCAAGTATTCCTAACGTCCAAGCTAATGCTTTGGTAGTTGATTTTGCTTCATTACGTGCCTGTTCTTTTGCGTTAGTAGCAACCATATTAACTTTAGCCGTGTTCCACTTGCCATTATAGAAATAATTCACTGTCGAAACTTTGACAAAATACACAGTGCCGAACCTCGTGAAATATGCTTCCCCAATCTCAGAATTTGGATTCACTTGTGGTTGTGTGAAAAACTTGAATGTTACTAATGTATCCAAAGATATATCGCTGGGAAATCCAATCGGTATTAACTCACTCTTTTCTCCTGTAATAATTCGACCAACAAAAAGAATACATTTCCCCGTCGAATCGATTTTGCGCATAACAGACATGCCGGGAGAAAGCGATTTTAATGTTATTGTTTCCGTTGGTTTTGTTATAATTGGCTCAAAATATTTTGAATTGGAAGGAATAGATAGAATAGAATCATATCCAGTAAACCGAAAATCATCTGAATAGACAGTAAATTGAATTACGAGTATCATAAAAACTAATACTTTGCGCATATAAACATACTCCTATGTTTAAATGTCTACTCTATTTATGTCAACTTGCATATTTTCAAGGTGTTACATATTTAAAATTAGGGAAGTCAGTAAATACCCGTTTTTCTTTTAATGTATCGTAAACTATTCCT
>Ga0182027_10000663_pt1 | contig 58768 bp, 48 predicted proteins | sample 712E1DmetaG_FD_121300 | JGI IMG/M metagenome (GOLD analysis project Ga0182027, IMG submission 121300) | Permafrost microbial communities from Stordalen Mire, Sweden - 712E1D metaG (Illumina Assembly) | ecosystem: Environmental > Terrestrial > Soil > Wetlands > Permafrost | place: Sweden...
GGTTGCCGTACACGATTAAATCCGGCCGAGACGGAATGGCAGTAGTCGAAGTTGAAGGCAGAACATTCACTCCTCAGGAAATATCAGCGCAAATATTGCAGAAAATTAAAGCCGATGCGGAAAATTATTTAGGCGGCAAGGTCACTCAGGCCGTCATTACAGTTCCCGCATATTTTGATGATTCTCAAAGACAAGCTACCAAACAAGCTGGAGAAATTGCCGGGCTTGAAGTTCTGAGAATTATTAACGAACCGACCGCTGCGGCATTAGCTTACGGGCTAGATAAAAAAAACGCTCACACAATTGCAATCTATGATTTGGGTGGAGGAACTTTCGATATCTCGGTTTTGGAATTGGGAGAAGGAGTTTATGAGGTTAAGTCTACCAACGGAGACACTCATTTGGGCGGAGATGATTACGATCAGGTAATTCTTGATTATTTTGCGGAAGAATTTAAAAAACAAAACGGCGTAGATTTGAAAAAAGATCCTCAAGCTTTGCAAAGACTAAGAGAAGCTGCAGAAAAAGCCAAGATCGAATTGTCCAGCTCAACTTCAGCCGAAATTAATCAACCGTTTATTACTCAGGGCAAAGAAGGACCGTTGCATCTGACAATGACTTTGACCCGCGCCAAGCTTGAGCAACTAACAGATGCTTTGACTCAAAAAACCCTGCAGCCGGTTGAACAAGCTCTTAAAGATGCCGGAGTGAAAGTTTCAGATATTGATGAAGTGGTTTTGGTCGGAGGAATGACCAGGATGCCAAAGGTCATAGAAACAGTGACTAGATTCTTCGGTAAGGAAGCTAATAAGTCGGTCAATCCCGATGAAGTCGTTGCAGTCGGAGCTGCTGTTCAGGGGGGAGTTTTGGGCGGAGAAGTTAAAGACGTTTTACTTTTGGACGTAACTCCGCTAACTTTGGGAATTGAGACTTTGGGATCGGTGTCAACGCCTTTAATCTCCAAGAATACGACTATTCCGACTTCCAAATCTCAGGTATTTTCGACCGCCGCGGATAATCAGACTCAGGTCGAAATCAATGTTTTGCAGGGAGAACGTCCGATGGCGATGGACAATAAGAGTTTGGGAAGATTCATTTTGGACGGAATTCCACCGGCACCCAGAGGTGTACCGCAAGTTGAGGTCACTTTTGATATTGATGCCAGCGGAATCTTGAGCGTAAAAGCCAAAGATAAAGCCACCGGAAAAGAGCAAAGTATTAAGATCACCGGCTCAACCGGTCTTTCCAAGGACGAAGTTGAGAGAATGACTAAGGAAGCAGAAATGCACGCTAAAGAAGATGAAGAGAAAAAGTCCAAGATCGAGGCCAGAAACCAAGCTGATTCTTTGATCTTTACAGCAGAAAAGAGCTTAAAGGATGCCGGAGATAAAGCTAAGCCTGATCTTAAAAAGGAAGTTGAAGAAAAGATTTCGGCATTAAAGACAGTTTTGGATTCAGGGACCAAGGAAGATTTGGAAGCCAAGACTAAAGATCTTTCCGACAGCTTGCAAAAAGTCGGACAAGCGATGTATCAACAGTCGGGACAGCAACCTGGCCAGGCGGCCGGAAATAATCAGTCAACCGCTGACGGTGAAGCAAAGACAGACGATAAGAAAACGGATAAGGAAGAGCCGGTTGAAGGCGAAGTGGTCAACTAAGCTAAAAGTTTATAAAGTTTTTAAAGCCAAAGTTTAAGGTGAGCGCGAGAAGCGCTTATTTAGTATAATAGGGAGCGCATATGGCAGACACAAAAGATTATTATCAGTCGCTTGGAATTACAAAATCAGCAACTCCTGAGGAGATAAAAAAAGCTTACAGGAAACTGGCTTTGCAATATCATCCTGACCGGAATAAGGGAAAAGATGCGGAAGCAAAATTTAAAGAAGTAACAAAAGCTTATGAAGTTCTGTCCGATCCTCAGAAAAAACAGACTTATGATCAGTTTGGACATGCAGCTTTCGAGCAAGGAGCAGGTCAGGGGCCTTTCGGAGGCGCAGGTGGGCCATTCGGAGGCTTTGGACAGCAACAGGGAGGGCCTTTTTCATATACATATTCAACAGGAGGAGATGGGGGGGCAGGTTTTGACTTTGGTGGCGGCGACCCTTTTGAAATATTTGAGCAATTCTTTGGTGGCGCCTCTCCCTTTGGTAGACAAAGAAGACAGGCTTATTCTCTAACAATCGACTTTCTAGAAGCAGTTCACGGAACTACAAAAAAAGTAGAAATTGGAAATAAATCTCAGACGATAAAAATTCCGGCCGGTGTCGATGAAGGATCAAGAATCCGTTTCGGAGATTATGATGTAGTTGTCTCGGTCACTCCGGATAAGACATTTCAAAGAGAAGGCTTTGATATCGTCGGTGTCAAAGAGATCCCCTTTGCTTTAGCGGCCTTGGGCGGAGAAGTTAATATTGAAACAATTGACGGAAATTTGAAACTCAGGATTCCGGGAGGTACCCAACCCGGAACTGCGATTAGACTACGCGAAAAGGGCGTACCTCATTTGCATGGTTCGGGCCGCGGAGACCATTATGTCAGAATAAAAGTGACAGTTCCCAAACATTTGACCGGCAGACAAAAAGAACTTCTTAAAGAGTTTATGCAAGACTCCAAGTCCGGCTGGTTCTAGTTTATGAATGTTAGTTTCAAAAGATATTTCCTCTATTTGATCAGATGGCAGTTGAGTACCCCGATTTTGGCGGTAGTATTAATTTGGTTAGCGTCACTGAATCAATGGGTGGCTACAGCGGTGGCCAATCTCATTGGCGGACTGATCTTCTTTTGGGTTGACAGATTTATTTTTACCTCTTCAAAATTAGCCAGCCAATGGGAAGTAAAAGAAAATATTGTTTGCGTTGATTGCAAAAAACTTGAAAGAGGTTACAGGCTAGTCAAAACAAGCAATTATGATCGGCTTAATGATAAAAATCCGCAATTCAGATGCGAAAAATGTTCCAAAATAAAAACAAATAAATTAAGAAAAAGCGGAGTCCGGGTTTGACGCCCATTTTTATTTGTAATTTATCTTCAAACTTCCTATACTGAATTAATGCTACTGCCTTTTGAATTTTTAAAATTTTGGTTTTGGTTGGCTCCTGCCGAGTTGGCCCAAATTCTTGCTTCCTTAAATAGCGCTTTCTTACAACTTTTCTCTCTTCCTCTATTAGTTAAGACATATTTCAAGCCTTGGAAAAATGAATACAGAGAAGGCTTAGTTGGTTTCTCAATTGGCATGGGAATGTTAATTAAAACCTTCTTCATTGTTGCCGACGTAGTTCTTTTTTTAATTCTTATTTCACTTGAGATACTATTTTTAGTAGCCTTCATTTCTTGGCCGTTTTGGAGCTTCTTTCTTTTAAATAAAATTAATTTATTTTATCTTTCAATTTTGGGTATTCTTGCTGTCTTTTTCACTTTCAGAAAACGTTCTGCATTCGATTTCACAAAAAATATTGGTTCTACAACGGGATTAATCAAAAGTTTTCTCGAAAGAAAAGATATTCAATTTTTTTTGCAAAAAGCGGAAATTGATAAAAAAGAAATAGTTTTTATTGAAATTCCAAAAGAAGATATTCTCAAAAATATAAGCGGAACAGCAACTCCGCTGGATTTTTTTGCTAACTATCTTCTTCTAATCGAAGATAAAACAAAATTATGTTTTAAAAAAGAACTTAAGGAAGAAGAAATTAAAAATATTTTATATTGGGCAAAATCAACTTTTCCTGAAGAATCCGACAAGCCCTTCAGGTTTGTTTTTTGGGGGGAAGGAATGGGTGAAAGTTGGGTAAGCGGATGGACTCTGGAAACAAGCAAGTACGTCTTTGATATTACATCCGACGTGGTTAACGAAAAGCCAATGGTTTTGGGCAGAGACGAAGAATATAAAGAAGTCGTAGAGGCACTAACTAAAAACAAAAGCTGTCTTTTGGTCGGAGAGCCGGGCAGCGGAAGGGGATCGCTTATTGGAAATTTGGCTTATGATAGTTTTTTTGGAACTCTAAGGGGAAATCTGTATCATCAAAGATTTTATGAACTTTTGGTTGATGCTTTGTTGGCAGGTGCTCAGAACCAGGGACAATTGGAAGAGCGTCTGGAAAATGTAATCACAGAAATTTCTCATTCAGGAAATATTATTATTTGCATTCCGAGTCTTGAAAACGTAACGGGCGCTTCTACTTTCAATACCGATCTTTCAGGGGCGCTAATTCCGTATTTAGAAAAGGGAATTATTAGAATAATTGCCAATATCACTCCGTCATCGTATAAAAAATTTATAGAGCCGAAACACACTTTGTCTAGTGTTTTTGAGCTTGTAAAATTTGAAGAGCCGAGTCGAGATGTCTTGCTGCGAATGCTTCTGAAAAAATGTTCAGACATTGAGAAGCAAAATAAAGTTTCAATTTCTTACAAAGCTGTTGTAGCAGTTTGGAATTATGCGGGAAAATATTTACAAGATCGGGTGATGCCGGGAGCGGGAGTTACGCTTCTCACGGATGTCTCGAACGCCGTTTCTTTGGCAAATAAAAAAATTGTCGAAGAACAAGATGTAATCGACAAGGTTGAATCAAAAACAAAAATTTCAGTCGGCCTTCCCGATGAAGAGGAGAAAAAACTGCTGCTTAATTTAGAGGAAGAACTTCATAAGCGAATTATTGGTCAAAATGAGGCTATTTTTGAGGTTTCAGAGTCTTTAAGAAGGCTTCGCGCGGGATTAGGGAATACTAAAAAACCAATTTCCTTTTTGTTCTTAGGTCCGACTGGGGTCGGTAAAACAGCTACAGCGAAAGCTTTAGCGGAAATTTATTATAAGGGAGAAGACAACATGATTCGTTTCGACATGAGTGAATATTCAACAGATGAATCGGTAAAGCGTCTTTTGGGAGGAACGGACGATACCCACGGTTTGACTGATGCGGTTTTCGAACACCCATTTTCTCTGGTTCTGCTGGATGAATTTGAAAAATCCAATCCAAAAATCCTTGATCTTTTTCTTCAAGTCTTAGATGACGGAAGGTTAACCGATAATCAGGGGAGGACTGTTTCTTTCACAGACACAATTATTATTGCAACTTCAAATGCCGGATCGGAATATATACGAGAAGAGGTAACTAAAGGTGTGGCCGTTGATAAGGACTTCCAGAAAAAATTAATAGAATTATTACAGGAAAAGGGAATCTTTAGGCCCGAATTTTTAAACAGATTTGACGGAATTGTCGTATTTAAGCCTTTAGGCAAAGAAGAAATAGGGCAGATTATAAAAATAATGCTCGATGGCGTCATAAGGAAGATGCAGGAGAAAGACATAGTAATTAGTTTTAATGAAAAAGTTATCGATCTGGTCGCAAGCGAAGGCTTTGATCAAGAATTCGGCGCCAGACCCTTAAACCGCTTTATTCAGGATAATATAGAAGATTTGGTTGCCCAAAAAATGCTAAAGGGGGAGATAAAAAGAGGCGACAAAATTTCTATTTACGTGGATTCTGCAAACAAAATCCAATTGAACATCAATGGCTAGGCCTCGATCATTCCGCGGTTGAAGCTTGACCCTGAATCTGGTATACTTACCACTATTATGGGAGCGATTCAAAGGTCAGAATTTTTATTAGCGCTTAATCAGGTCGCCAACGAAAGAGGCGTTGATGTTGAGGTTGTTCTGGATACGGTCAAAAATGCTATTTTGGCAGCTTACAAAAAAGATCATCCGGATGTCGAACTTGAAGAATATTCAACAACCTTGGACAAAAACACCGGGGAAGCCACAATTTTACATAAAAAGAAAGACGTAACTCCTCCGGGTTTCGGAAGAATTGCAGCTCAAACCGCAAGGCAAGTTATTTTGCAGAAAATCAGAGAAAAAGAAAAAGAAGCTATAATCGCTGACTACAAATTGAGGGTTGGAACAATCGTAAATGGGATGATCCTACGATTTGCGGGACCAAACATTATCGTTGATGTCGGAAAGACAGAGGCACTGCTTCCGATTTCAGAGCAAATTTTGAATGAAAAATATCATTTGAATCAAAGATTAACTGTTTTTATCTCTGAAATCAGGGCCGGCCTCAAGGGTGATGAAATTATTGTTTCAAGAGCCAGCAACGGATTATTGGAAGGACTCTTCAAGAGGGAAGTTCCTGAGGTGGCCAAAGGCAGCGTAATTATAAAAAATATTGCCAGAGAACCTGGAATCAGAAGTAAAGTTGCCGTTTTCTCAAATCAACAAGGAATTGATCCTGTTGGAAGCTGTGTTGGACAAAGAGGAGTTAGAGTTCAAGCCATAATTCAGGAATTTAGCGGAGCAGAAAGAATTGATATCATTCAGTGGTATGAAAATGCCAAAGATTATATTGCCCAGGCTTTATCTCCGGCGAAAAATGTCAGAGTAGAGGTAGATAAAGGTGAAGAGGAGTCGGCTCACGTCTTTGTTCCGGCCGAAGAACTTTCTTTAGCCATCGGTCGTGACGGGCAAAATGTCAGATTAGCCTCAAAATTGACAGATTACAAAATTGAGATTGAGGAAGACACAACCATTGTCAAGAAAGAGCCTGAAGTTAAGCCTGAAGCAAAGGTAGAGGAAATTAAAACCGAAGAAAAGAAAAAAGAAGAACCCAAAACGGAAGAAAAGGTTGAAAAAAAGGCCGAAGTTAAAAAAACAGAAAACAAAAAGGAAGAAAAAGCAGAAGTTCCGGTAGAGACAAAAGTTTAATTCTATGAGAACTTCTTTTTTTAACACAATATGGCAAACAAAAAAATACAGGACAACAATTTACCTCAGGTAGCCTCTGTTCCGGTCGTTGCAGTTTTAGGCCACGTTGATCACGGTAAAACATCTCTTTTGGACGCAATACGTAAGACAAGTGTGGCGGCAAGAGAGCATGGTGGAATAACTCAGGGAATCGGCGCCTCCAGTGTAGAAATCGTAGTTGAAGGAGTAGAGAAACGTATTACTTTTATTGACACCCCCGGTCACGAAGCTTTTACTCACATGAGGGGCCGCGGAACTCAGGCGGCGGATATCGGGCTTCTGGTCGTGTCTTCAGTCGACGGAGTAATGCCTCAAACGAAGGAAAGTATTGAAATTCTTAAAAAAGCGCAAATTCCTTTCATTGTTGTTTTGACTAAATCAGATGTACCGGAAAAAAATGAAGAAAAAGTTAAGGGGCAATTAGTTAAAGAAGGAGTAATGTTGGAGAACTATGGAGGAGATGTGCCATATATTTCCGTTTCTGCAAAAGCAAATACAAACATAAAAGAATTACTGGAGTTAATAAGTTTGATTTTTGATATGAAGCAAAAGCCGGTTCTAGGCGATAAGTTAAGGGGTATTGTTATTGAATCCCGTTTGGATGAAAAGTCAGGACCTAGAGCTACGGTTGTTATAAAATCCGGAATATTGTCCGTTAGACAGGAAATAGAATGTGATGGAATAAGGGCCAGAATCAGGACAATTATAAGCGACAAGGGAGTTCACCTTGATAGGGCCACTGTCGGCGAGGCGGTTGAAGTAATGGGATTTGAAAAAGTACCCTCGGTGGGCGGAATAGTTGTGCCGGCAGGCTCAGTGGCTGAAATCGTTGAGGAAAAATCGACTACGCCGGTTATTTCCGCTGTGCCGGTTTTTCGCTCAGGACAAGCGGCTGTGCCGATGCCTGAGGATTTTTTATTAGAAAAGGAAGTTCCTACACTTTCGCTTGTTTTATGCGCCGATAATCAAGGTTCACTGGAGGCAATTATCAGATCATTGCCCCAAGAAATAAATGTTGCTCTTCAAAAAACCGGAGACATCACTACGGCAGATATTTTGTTGGCTAAATCGATGAACGCAATCGTTCTAGGTTTTAACACCAAATTAAGACCTGAGATTGTAAAATTTGCAGCCCAAGAAAAGGTTTTAACCAAAAACTATAAGATTATCTATGAATTAATATCGGAAGTGAAAGATGTCCTGGAAGGAAAGCAGTTGGCATTGGTTGAGGAAATATACGGTCGGGCAAAAATTTTGGCATCTTTTCCTTTCGAAAAAACAAAAGTTTTAGGAATCAAGGTTTTGGAAGGCAGAGTGGCCCGTGGCGACAAGGTCAGATTAATCAGAAAAGAAGAAATTATTGGCGAAAGTACCATTAATTCGGTTAGGATGAGTAAAAATGTGGTTTCAAAAATAGGCGAAGGACAAGAGGGCGGAGTTATCCTTTCCCCTTTCCTTGACTTTACTATAGGAGATATGCTAATATGCCATGGTTAATCCTGAAATATCAGGATTTTTGAGTTTATGGATAACGTAATACTTGAAAAAATCAAAGATCTTTTGGCTAAAAATGAAAGTATTGGCATAGCCGTAGGCAAAACTCCGGGCGTTGATGAAATGGCCGCCGGTTTGGCTTTGTATCTTGCACTTTTTGAGACCGGGAAAAATATTTCCATAGTCAGTCCCACGGATCCGATTGTCAAAGTTTCCTCATTGGTCGGAATAGATAAGGTCAAAAAATCCTTTGAAGGAGGAGCAGCCGAAGATTTGACCGTTAGCTTTCCATACAGAGAAGGAGAAATTGAAAAAATTTCTTATACTCTTGAAGAGGGAAAATTAAATATTCTAGTTAAAGCCGGCGAAAGTGGTCTTTCTTTTACCGAAAAAGACGTTGAATTCAAAAGAGGGGGAAGTGCTCCCGGACTGGTATTTGTTGTCGGTACGCCGAGAATTTCAGATTTAGGAACAGCCTTTGACATGGAAACCCTTAAGGATTCAAAGGTAATTAATATTGACTACAAATCTGAAAATCAGGGATTTGGAGATATTCCTCTTCTTGGCAAAAGCGCTTCGTCTGTTTGTGAATTAATGGCCAACTTTATTTCAACCATTGGTCTTAAGTCGGATGTTGATATCGCTTCTAATTTATTGACCGGAATTATTGACGCTACGGATAATTTCCAAAGTTCGGGAACCAGTCCTTTGGCTTTTGAAACAGCCGGAATTCTTTTGAAGCAAGGTGCAGTCAGAAAATTTACCGGCAATCTTAAGTCAGAAATTAAAGCCGACGCTTTTTTCTCTCCTAAGTCAAGCTTGGATGAGGCGAAACCAAAACCGCAGTCTCCTTTTGCAATTGATTTAGACGGCACAGAAGAAAAGAAAGAAGAAGTAAAAGTTGACGAAAATAATCCCCCCGATGATTGGTTAGCTCCCAAAATCTACAAAGGCTCAACCAGCGTTTGACATTTAGCTTATAGCTATGGTATAAAGCAGCGTATGGTAATGGAACGTTGGGAATCATTCCAAAGACAGAAAGGAAATATTGCAGGTGCTGAAATGGCGAAGGTTCTTCGTGATCAATTTGGTGACGTGCCTCTTCCATCAGTTGCAACTCCGGAAATTTCTCTTGAGATAGAATGGAATAGACAAGCTCAAAATCTTGCAGGGTTTTTCGCCAAAGAATTAAAATTCAAAACTCCTGAGGGGTATATCACGACTTTGCCCAAGTTTGAACCTCAACCGGAAAACTGGAAAGGAAGACTGGATACTCCGGTTATTGTTGAAACGAGAATTCGCCCAGAACGTCAAGCGCAATTAGTAGGGATGTATTATTTTTTAATTGAAGGAACCAAGACAGATTGGAATAAAGAAATAAAAAATTACTTAATTCCAAACGCTCCTTATGCAGCATGGTTGGAAGACGGAAGAAATAATCGCAACAGAAGACCTAAGGATGTAAGAAGAAACTTAAAGCCTGATGAAATTGCCGGGACCGAACTTGATGGAATAGCCTTGTATATCTCTAATCCAAAAATCCTAGGGTATCATTTTCTAGATTTGCCCGGTACCTCAATTGGGTCTGACCACACCGCTATGTTGACCGTGTCGAGTGGAAAAACAGTGATGAGCCACTCTTCGACTGAAGAAGCTACTCCTTTTTTTGGTTCCGTGATTCGTGGGAGACAAAAATAATTCATCGTATTTTCCCCTTGGTTTGGTTTTGAAAGACAACTGACTCTTGAGAATGTTGGGGAAAACTGCTATAATAACTAAACTGCTAAATTGAGAGAAAATTAAGAAAATATGCCACTGAGTACAACGTTAAAGAAAAAAGTAATCAAAGAGTTTCAGACTGTTCAGGGTGATACCGGAAGTCCTGAAGTCCAGATTGCGCTTTTAACAACCAGAATTGATCGTTTGACAGAACATTTAAAGTTGCATATTCATGATGCTCATTCAAGACGCGGACTTTTATCAATGATTGCGAAAAGAAGAAGACTTATTAATTTTTTGACCAAAGTTGATAAGAAAAGATCTTCCGAAATAGAGAAAAAAGTCGGTTTTGAAAAAGAGCCTCAGGAAGAAGTTAAAAAAACAGAGAAAACGGAGAAGGTAGAAAAAGTAAAAAAGACAGCGAAAGCTAAATAACCCCACTTCTTCCCCGTTGGGGATTCGAGGGGCGAGTGATTAAAAATATAATGAGTACAAATAAAAAGACCACAGCCACACTGGAGATAGGTGGAAAGACCCTAACTTTAGAAACAGGAGCATTAGCCAGACAGGCAACATCAGCAGTCTTAGCCAGATTGGGTGATACTATGGTTTTGGTAACCGTAGTCATGGGCAAAGAAAGAACGGACATTGATTATTTCCCCTTGTCGGTTGAATATGTTGAAAGATTGTATGCCGGCGGAAGAATCAAAGGTTCAAGGTGGGTCAAAAGAGAAGGCAGACCAACCGATGACGCTGTTTTGACAGCCAGACTTATTGACCGTTCGGTCAGACCTCTTTTTCCTAAAGAATTCAAAAAAGAAGTTCAGATAATCGCTACAGTTTTGTCTGTTGATGGAGAAAATTCTCCAGACATCATGTCTGTAGTCGCCGCATCCGCTGCTATTGCCAGTTCTCCAATACCTTGGAAGGGTCCAGTTGGAGCAGTCCGCATGGGATATGTTAATGACAAGGAAACAAGCAAGGCCAATTTTATTGTTAATCCGGGAATGGCGGAATCCGAACTTTCGGAATTGGATTTGATCGTTACCAGTCTTAAGGGAAAAACATTGATGCTTGAAGCCGGAGCACAGCAAGTTTCCGAAGATCTAATGCTTGAGGCTATCAAAAAAGCCCAAATCGAAAACGATAAAATAATTGATTTTATTGACGAGTTTGCCAAAAAAGTCGGAACAAAGAAGGAAGAAGTAAAGACAAATGCAAAACTTTTGGAAATGATTGCCATTTTGGAAAAATCTTACAAAACCGAAATAGTCGCGATGATCAAAGAGAGAATCTCAAAAGAATTAAGAGGAGATCCCGGAGAATTTATAGATAAAATTGTTGAGGAACAAAAAGCCAAGGACGAAGATTTTAATGACGATAAGAAATTAATTGCTATCGCCATTGAGAAGATAATGTTCAAGAATTTAAGAGAACATACCCTTAAAGGTGTCAGGCCAGATGGAAGAAAAGCAGATGAAATCAGACCAATTTCCTGCGAGGTTTCAGTTCTTCCCAGAACTCATGGATCGGCAATCTTTAATAGGGGAGATACGCAAGCTTTGACCATCGCCACCTTGGGTTCGCCTAGAATGGAACAGCTAATTGAATCGGCCGAGGGGGAAGAATCAAAAAGATATATTCATCATTACAATATGCCTCCGTATTCCGTCGGAGAAGCAGGCAGGTTTGGTTTTACCTCACGAAGAGAAATCGGGCATGGGGCTTTGGGAGAAAGAGCCATTATGGCGGTTATTCCGAGTCAAGAAGAGTTCCCATATACAATCAGGGTTGTTTCGGAAATTTTATCATCCAACGGGTCAACTTCAATGGCAGCCACTTGTGGATCAACTTTGGCCTTGATGGATGCCGGAGTTCCGATAAAGAAACCGGTAGCAGGAATTGCTATGGGTATGGTTTCTGACGCTGATAAATACGTTATTTTAACCGATATTTTGGGCTTGGAAGATTTTTCAGGTGACATGGACTTCAAGGTTGCCGGAACAGATTCGGGCGTTACGGCCATTCAAATGGATGTCAAAGTTTTGGGAGTAACAATCAACCAGGTCAAAGAAGTTTTTGAAAAAGCCAAAATTGCCCGCATGTTTATTCTAGGGAAAATGATTGCAGTTATCGGAAAAGGCAAGAACGATGTGTCCGAATATGCTCCGAAGATTGAACAAGTCCAAATTCCGGTTGAAAAAATTGGCGAAGTGATTGGTCCGGGCGGAAGAGTGATTAAAAGTATTATTGCCACCACCGGCGCCACTGTTGATGTTGAAGACAGCGGAGTTGTGACTATTTCAGGCACCGATAAGGAAGCCGTAGCCAAAGCTACTGAATGGGTCAAGGGCATTGTCCGCGAAGTTAAAGTCGGAGAAGTTTTTGAAGAGGCCGAAGTTAAAAGAGTCCTTCCTTTCGGAGCTTTTGTTGAATTCTTGCCAGGCAAAGAAGGAATGGTTCATGTCTCCAAAATGGCAGAGGGATTTGTCCGCAATCCATTAGACGTAGTTACGATCGGCCAAAAGGTTAAGGTAAAAGTGTATGAAATTGATGATCAGGGTAGAACAAATTTAACAATGTTATTTGGAGAAAAAACAGGCGGAAATATTCCTCCAAGAAGAGGAGATCCAACAGTTCCTCCAACTTTTACGCCGCCAACCGTGCCGACAGTAAACGCAGCTCCAGTCAACGTTAATGTGAATGTTGCCCCAATGGCACCTGTTGCGCCGGTCGCTCCGTCGGAACATCCATTAGCAAGACAATTCAGACGAGAACGTTTTTCCCAAGGAGCCAGCACTTCGGGCAATTGGAGGAATAGAAGGACTCCCGGCGGACAAACTTTAGGATCAAAATCGGGAGATACACGCTTCCGCAAGCCCCACTATTAAATTGCAGCGAATAATTGTACAATTTATATAATAAGTTATGGATTCGAATACTCCTTTGGAAAGTAAGATAGTAGAACTGGAAGAAAGAATAAAAGCTGCTCATTTACCTCCGGATCTCTCTGAGAAATTGCAGGAAGAAATCAGCGTTTTAAGACTAAGTCTTCGGGGAGATAATTCTTTCATGAATTTTGAAAATTTCTCCAATTACGTCAATTGTATTTTGTCTTTGCCTTTCGACAAGGTTACGACGGATATTTTGGATATTGCCAAAGCTCAGCAAACTTTAGATAAAAATCATTACGGATTACCAAGCGTCAAAAATGTAATCTTGGAATATCTTTCCAGCCTTATTTTAAATAGCGCCCAACACAATGTGGCACGTTCTCCGATAATTTGCTTAACGGGGCTTGTCGGTACAGGCAAAACAACCCTGGCCTATTCAATCGCTGAAAGTTTAGGTAGAAAATTTGAAAGAATTCCATTCGGAGGAATGGGAAGCGCTTCGGATTTGCGCGGAAAATCCCGCGTTACTGTCGATGCCGAGCCGGGACTTATAATCAAAGCTTTAATCCATGCTCAAAGCAGTAATCCAGTCATCCTATTGGATGAATTGGACAGAATTACGGAGGCAGGGAAAAAAGATATTATGGGAGTTTTAGTTGAACTTCTGGATCCTGAACAAAACAAAGCCTTTAGGGATCACTATGTTGATTATCCTTTTGATATGTCTAAAGTTTTATTTGTTGCCACAGCTAATAATACGACTAATGTCGCAACGGCAGTTTTGGACAGGTTGCAAATTATTCAAATGCCCTCCTATACTGATGAGGAAAAAATGGTTATTGCGCAAAAATATTTATTTCCTGGAATATTAAAACAGACCGGATTAACTAATTCTCAGTTAGTTATTGATCAAAATGTCTGGCCAAACATTATTAGGCCTTTGGGTTTTGATTCGGGAATAAGAAGTCTTGAGCGGATTATTGAAGGCGTTTGTAGAAAAGCGGCCATGCTAATCGTCGAAGGCAAAGCTCAAGCAGTTAACGTTAACAGTCAAAACATTAAAGAATTCTTGCCTGCGATTTAGTTTATGAATAACAATAATCAATTGTCCCTTATCGCCCTGGGCGGAGTCGGAAATGTTACTCGCAATATGTACCTTTATGAGTACAATGATCAGATTTTGATCGTTGATTGCGGACTTGGTTTTGCCGATGAAACAATGCTGGGGGTAGATCTTCTCTTACCCGATATTTCATATCTGTTAAAAACAAAAAAAAGAATTGTCGGAATGCTTTTGACTCACGGACATGAAGATCATATTGGGGCTTTGCCTTTCTTGTTGCCGCAACTGCCTGAGTTTCCAATCTTCGGAACTCCGTTGACGGCAGCTTTTGCCAATGCCAAACTGAAAGATTTTAATGCCAAAAGAAAAGTTCAAACTATTAACTTTGATACTCCGGAGATGTCTGTTGGCAATTTCAGATTCTCCTTTATTCCTGTGACCCATTCGGTTTCCGACACTTCGCATATCTTCATAAAAACACCGGTCGGCAATTTTTATCATGGATCGGATTTTAAATTCGATGATACGCCGTATGACGGTAGAGTCAGCGATTACGCCAAGATTGCAGAATTAAGTTCTCAAGGCGTTCTGTGTCTGTTGTCCGATTGTTTGGGCGCTGAAAGAAAAGGCAGAACCCCAACGGAAGCGAGTATCGGTGCCAATTTTGATATTGAAATGAAGAATTGTCAGGGCAAATTTATTGTCACGACTTATTCTTCCAACATTGCAAGGCTTAATCAGATTATTGATGCTTCTATCAAAAATGGCAGAAAAATTTGTTTTGTCGGACGGTCATTGGTTCGCAACAGAGAAGTGGCCGGAGATTTAGGATATTTGCATTTAAAAAAAGATTTTGAAGTAGAGATCGATAATCTGAAAAATTTTCAAGATAATAAATTAACCTTGATTGTAGCAGGCAGTCAGGGACAAGAAAATTCTGCCTTAACGAGGATAGCTAATGGAGAACATAGAGACGTCAAGTTACGGGAAGATGATGTGATTGTCTTTTCTTCGGATCCGATTCCCGGTAATGAAACGTCTGTCTATGAATTGGTCGACACTTTGGCTCACAGAGGAGTAAAAGTAGTTTATTCGCCGATTGTAAGAGATTTTCATGTCTCAGGACACGCCTCACAAGACGAACTTGAGCAGTTAATAAAATTAGTCAAACCCAAGAAGCTGATTCCAATTGGAGGACAATATAGGCATATGTTTGCCTACAAAAAATTGGCGGAAAGAATCGGATATCGAAGGAATGACGTTTTCCTGGTTGAAGATGGCCAAGAATTAGTTTTCAGTAACAATGATGCCAGGCCGGGCAGAATAATTCCGGTTAAGAACGTTTATGTCGATGAGCTGTCGGGTGAAGCTTTGGAAAGTTTTGTTCTGCGTGATAGGCAGAAACTTTCCGAAGCGGGAATAATTATAATTTTGGCAGAAGTAGACAGCAATAACGGACAACTGGTCGGCAGCCCCGATGTCATTGTCAGAGGGCTAACTACGGCTTATGACATCAAGCGCTTGAATTCCAGATTAATGCAGGACTTTCAGAAAGTTCTAAATCCTCACAAGGCCAGAGTTGTGAACTGGATTTATATCAGGAAATTGCTTGGAGAGGTGGCGGAAAAAAGAATCTACAAAGACCTCCGCCGCCGCCCGCTGGTTCTCCCGGTTGTAATTGAAGTTTAAAAATTAAATTTTAATTGAAAGATTTTAGTTCTCATGTTAGCATTGTTTCATGCAGGAGATTAAGCAGAGATTTTCTTTTAAAAATATATTTTCTTCTTTGACGGCATTCAGAGCGATTCAGATTATTGCGATTTTGGGTTTTTTAATTTATACCAACAGTCTCCTCAATAATTTTGTATTGGATGATATAGGTCAAATAGTTAATAATCCCAGTGTGCGCTCTATAACATCAATTCCGGGTTTGTTCTTAAATCATACGATTGCGCAGCAAATTAGTTTTTACTACAGACCCCTAACAATGTCTATTTATACAGTTATTTATTCAGTCTTCGGGCAAAATCCCTTTTTCTACCATCTCGTCCAATTGATCTTCCATATAGGAAATTCCATATTAATTTTTCTGATTTTTAAAAAGTTTTTAAAGCAAAATTTGGCATTATTATTATCACTATTGTTTTTGGTTCATCCAATTAATGAGGGAACAGTAGTTTATATTGCAAATTTGCCGGATGTTTTATTTGTATTTTTTGGCTTATTATCATTTTATTTATTGCAAAAAAACTATGAAAAGAACAATTATATTTTGGTAAATATTTTTTTGAGCCTCTCCATCCTTTCCAAAGAATCGGGTGTTCTTTTTTTTATTATCTCCATTATCTATTTATTTCTCTTTCATAAAAAAAAGCTGCTTAAGCAAACAGTAGCGTCTTTTTTTATTCTCTTATTCTATTTGTCTCTTAGAATAATTTCTAATCTGCCATTTCAAAAACCGGCACTTACACTAATGGTTGAACTTCCGTTTTTGCAAAGAATAATAAACGTGCCGACAATCATTTATTATTATTTACGAATCTTAATCTTTCCCAAAGATCTAATAAGTATTAACACTTGGGTTATTAACAGGATACAATTTGCAAATTTTTATTTTCCTTTCATTATTGATTGTATTTTTCTTATAGCTTTATTTTTCATTTGCCTTTTTATTTATAAAAAAGGAAAAGAAAAAAAACTGTTATTATTTTTTTCACTGTGGTTAATTTTGGGGCTGGTCATTCATTTGCAAATTATTCCGATTGATGAAACAGTTGCCGATCGCTACTTTTATTTTCCATTAGTAGGGCTTTTGGGATTAATCGGTTTATTTTTTCAAGAGATCAAAACTTACGGCTTAATTAAAAGACTGCTTATCCCTTTTGGGATTATGACTCTACTAATTCTTTCAGTAAGATCGGTTATTAGGAATCAGGATTGGAAAACGCAATCAATTTTGGTTTCGCATGATGAGAAATTATCTCACGGAGATTATATGTTGGAGTATTTGTACGGACTTGATTTAATAACGAAGAATAATGATAGACAAGCACTTCCTTATATTCAAGAATCCCTTAAACTCTATCCGAAAAGTTCGGTAGCTTGGTGTAGTTTGGGGGTAATTTACTATAGAGCAAACGATATTTGGGATGCAAAGAAAGCTTTTCAGGAATCAATTTCTGTTGGAAGTTATTATGGTTCGTATGAAAATATGGCCTTACTCTTGCTTAGCTATGGTAATCCTGCCGAAACTAGAGATTTTATTAGGAAAGCAACATCCGTATATGCAAACAGCGAAAAGCTCTGGTATTATCGCATTATTATGGAATATAGAGCGGGAAATCGTGATGAGGCGTTGTTTGCAGCAAAAAATTATTTAATCTTGAAACAAGACAACGAAGCCTACAATATTTATATGGCCATACAGCAAAATCTCCCTATTAAAATTAATTAAATCTCCGTTGCCGCCCATTAGTATTTACGAAAGTGATGGAAGTCTAATCTTTGCTTATTTTAAATTATTTATTATTGATGGCAGATCTTCGAACGATGTGGTGCAATAATCTGCGCCAGCTACCATATTTTTAGAGTAAAGAATTGTCTTCATGCCTGCGGCTTTTCCCGCTTTAATATCGTTCTCTACATCGCCAATGTAAACACATTCTTCAGACTTAACCTCTAATTCTTTAACAGCCAAGAGGAGGGGCTCGGGATGAGGTTTATGATTAGTGGTGTCTTGATAAGAGACAACAACTTTAAAATATCTTTGTAATTTTGCCAGCTCCGGTGATTCATAAACACCTTCCTTAATGCGGCTAGTAACAATTCCAAGTAAATACTTTTTACTCAGAATATCTACGACCTTTTCCGCATTTTTAGTCATGGGTGGCGGTTCGGTGGCGTGCAGCATCTTGTGGCTCTTACCTAATTCGAATATTCGATTTATTTCTGTTTCAGAGGAAGATTTGGTAATCTTTTTTATTACATCCATTAAACTCAAGTGAAAAAGCTGGAGATAGTCTTCTCTGCTGGGAATACTATATCCTGACTTTGTCATCAAATTCTGATAAAATTTTAAATTTGCTTCAAAAGAATCAAGAAGAACACCGTCAATATCAAAAATAACAGCTTTGATCATCACATAATTATATCAGAAGTTATCGAAGATCTCCGCCCGCCGCCACCCACGCTTTCAACTTGTAGTATGGTTTTTTACCGTATATAATAGTTGATATGCCTAGAAGGAAGCATTATCGAAAAAGTAAGATTAAATTTAAGCTAAAGAAAGGTACTGTTTACTCTATCTTCGCATTTGGTTTTATTGTTGTCGGTTTAATTCTTCTCTTGTCCTTTTCCAGAAACGGAACTTCCTTTGTCATGATCAACGATTTCTTGGCTAAGTATTTTGGTGATACTGCCGTTCTTTTCCCTTTTGTCCTGATCTTCTTGGGATTTTTATTCTTCAAATTAAAAATGTTCTTATCAGGAATCAATGTGTCGCTTGGATACATCCTCTTCTCTTTGTCTTTAAATGCTTTGGCTAGGGGTGGAACAATTGGACAGGGATTGTTCTCGATGCTTTCGGATATTTTGACCGATATCGGGGCGAAGTTGGTATATTTTGTAGGAATATTAGTTGGATTGATCGTCTTCTTTAACACTTCTGTCGATCAAATTCTGGACTTTTTTGGCAGAGTTTCTCGAAATATGCACAGGCTTTTCCCAAGCTCGTTCTTGGGCTTTTTCAAGAACAAGAATGAGCCGGAATTTAAGGATAATGCGCCGATGAAAATAAAAGGCGGATCAAAAGTTATTCCTAATATGTCAGCAAGCGCTCCTGTTGTTAATACCCCGATGGTTATCAAAGATCAACCCTTATTGTCAGATCAGTTAGTTAGTAATCCACTCTCCAAGGCCGGCATGTGGGAATATCCGCCTCTCTCCTTGTTGTCCGAGGGAACACCTCAGAAGGCCGACAGGGGAGATATTAAGGAAATAGCCGCCACAATTGAAAAAACTTTGAGAAGTTTCTCTATCGGAGCAAAGGTCGTTGAGGTAAATTTGGGTCCGGCAGTCACGCAATATGCCTTGGAGATAGCTCAAGGTACGAAGATCTCCAAAATTACCAGTCTTTCAAATGATTTGGCGCTGGCCACGGAGGCACCGACCGGACAAATCAGAATTGAAGCGCCTATTCCGGGAAGAAATCTAATTGGGATAGAAATTCCGAATCGAAGTTTGGAAATAGTTACCCTAAAAACCATGCTTGAATCAAGCATTATGAGTAAAAATAAGTCCAAATTGACGGTTTCTTTAGGGCTGGATGTTTCAGGAAATCCGGTTGTGGCCAATATTGCCAAGATGCCACATGTCCTAATCGCCGGAACGACCGGTTCAGGAAAATCAGTTCTCGTCAATTCATTTATTGCTTCACTGCTTTTTAGAGCCTCGCCGGCAGAAGTAAAACTTATCCTGATTGATCCGAAGAGAGTTGAATTAACAGGTTATAACGGCATACCGCATTTAATGACACCGGTCATTGTGGAGGTTGAGAAAATTCTAGCCTCCCTCAAGTGGGCGATGGAAGAAATGGACAGAAGGTACAAGACATTTGCCGAAAGAGGCGTTAAGAATATTGATTCCTACAATGAATTGGCTGGCTTCCAATCTCTGCCCTACATCGTCATTTTTGTTGATGAATTGGCTGATCTGATGATGTTTGCTCCGGTTGAAGTAGAAGACGCAATTGCCAGAATAGCTCAGATGGCCAGGGCGACAGGAATTCATTTGGTAATTGCCACACAGAGGCCGTCTGTTGACGTCATAACCGGCCTTATCAAAGCCAATATCCCATGCCGTATTGCTTTCAATGTTTCCTCAATGATTGATTCCCGCGTTATTCTGGATACGCCGGGCGCAGAAAAATTGTTGGGCCGCGGAGATATGTTGTACGTGCCGCCTGATCAGGCTAAGCCCACCCGTATTCAAGGAGCCTTTGTTTCGGACAAGGAAGTCAGAAAATTGGTGGAATTCCTGAAGACTAAAAATCCTCCGGTTGAATATACTGATGAAGTTACTTCCAGTCCTTTAGTTCTTAAGAAGAATGGTGGAGCGTCAATGGGTGAAGACGGCAAGGACGCACTTTTTGAAGAAGCAATCAGAAGTGTCTGTCAGTACGATCGGGCTTCGGCATCACTTCTTCAGAGACGGCTTTCAATTGGTTATTCAAGGGCGGCTAGAATTTTGGATCAACTGGAGGCTGCAGGAGTCGTGGGACCGGCTGAAGGATCAAAACCAAGAGATGTATTAGGAAAGAACGCTGATGAAATCATCAACGCGCTTCATCAACAGTAATTCATCATATGGTATATGTTGGGGAAAAGCTTTGCGAGGAGAGGGTAAAGAGAGGTTACTCATTGGAGGAAGTTTCAAAAGCGACCAAAATTAGAACTTCATTTCTTCAGGCGATAGAAAATGGAGATTATAAAATGATTCCTTCCGGGACTTACGCACATGGCTTTGTCAGGAATTATGCCAGATTTTTAGAGTTACCGGAGCATGAAATGTTAGCGCTTTTCAAAAGAGAATACGACGAAGAAAAACAGATAAGAGTTTTACCCGATGGCTTAGTTAGAGACGAAGAATTTTCACTTTCCAGATTTAAAATTGCCCAAACTCTGAAAGTAGTATTTCTCATATTGGTTGTCCTTTTGGTGTATCTCATTTTTCAGTATAGGTCGGCTATCTTTGATCCGTCACTGAGCGTCTCTTCGCCAAATGATAATGCCGTAGTCTCATCTGAGGCGGTCACCGTAATTGGCAAAGCAGATTCTAATTCAATTGTCTTTGTAAATTCGGAACCGGCAGCTTTGGATAAAGACGGTAATTTCAAAAAAACCGTCATAGTTTTTCCAGGACATGACAAGATTACCGTTAAATCTGTCAACAATTTCAACCGAACCACCACCCTGGAGAGGTCAATAGAGGTTAAGATGTAGAAAGTATCATTTGATTCGATTGACGAAGAAAGCGATAAGTGATATCTTAAGCTAATATGGATGCTGCTCAAATTGCCTTGTTCATAGTTATAATTATTTTGGCGGTTTTGTTCCTAACTTTAGGAATTCAGGTATTTTTTATTTTGCGTGAATTCCGCAAAACGGTTTCTAAGGCCAATAAAGTTCTTGATAATACAAATGTTATAACAGAAAGCGTTTCAACCCCAATTTCTTCTTTGTCATCCCTGATTTCAGGAATCAAGACCGGAGCTTCGGTTATAAATATTTTTAAGAAACTTATTTCAAAAGGTGACGATTCGGACAAGAAAGTTAAAAAAGAAGATAATGGATAATAACAATAAATCAAATAACAATTTCTTAAGCGGATTTTTGTTGGGCGCTCTAATTGGAGGGATGATCGTATTTCTGTTGGGGACGGAAAAGGGCAAGAAAATTCTTAAAGCAATTTCGGAAGAAGGCTTTGATAATTTGAACGATATTCTTGAAAAGGTTGATAATAAAGTAAGCCTGGATGAGGTCTTTGAAGAAGATGCTGACCAAAAAGTTGCTCCAAAAACAGAAATGATTGCCGGGGAAGTCGACGATAGACCAAAACCCAGGAGATTTTTTAAAGGAGTTTCAAGACATCTTAATTAACTCCGTATTTTTGAATATTCACTTCGTGTTCACTTATAGTTTTTGCGTATCTAATCTGTCCGTTTTTGTCATGCAAATAAAATAGATAATCAGTATCGGCCGGATTGGCCGCGGCCTTCAAAGCTTCAAGGCCAGGATTAGAGATTGGACCCGGAGGTAGGCCTGCAAAAAGATAAGTATTGTAATTAGATTTAACGCTTTTATATTCTTCAATGGTTACAGGTTCCCACCATTTTTGAGTGATTGGATTTTTACCCTTGGCGTACTGGATGGTAGCGTCAACTTGTAGGGCAATTCCGGCATTAAGTCTGTTTATTAGAATTCCGGCAATGATAGGTTTTTCTGTATTGGTAATAGCTTCTCTTTCAATAAGAGAGGCGAGGATAACAATTTCTGTTTTGGTTAATTTGGGATTTTTAACAGTGATTTGAGAATATTTTTGGTCAAAGTTATTTTTCATTTGAGAAATAATCATATCGATGCTTGAATCCTGTGGGATACGATAGGTGTCTGGGAAAAGATAACCTTCATTAGCGACGAGACTGGCAATCCAGGTGAAATCATAACCTGTAATTTTTTCTTTCAGAAGCTCTGCAATCTCCGTAGCTCTTTTGCCTTCCGTAACAGTAACCCAAACATCAACGGTGCCATGAGTCAAATTCTGGGCTATTTCAGAAGTGCTCATTGAAGGGGAGAGTTTGAACTCTCCCGCCTGAATTTTCCCTTCATATTTGCCGAGTCTGGCGTAAAGGAAAAATACTATGCGGTTTCTAATTAATCCGGCATCCTTTAGTTCTCCTGCTATTTCTTTAAGGCCTGACCCCTTCTTCACAATAAAAGAAATTGATTGTTTGCTGTTGATGTCGGCTGGAGATATCCCATAATTCCACCACAACAGGCCAGCGAAAAGGGCGATTATTAATGTTAAAACAACTATAGTCAATTTTTTCATTTAAAAGTAAAAACGGGATATTGTTCCAATGTCTCTCTTCCTTGGTTAAGATTATACACGCTTTCGCTGTAAAGTATACAGATTATCTCACCCTTCTTTATTTTTTCATCCTCTTTCTTGTTTAAATAAACTCCCGATTTTTTTTGGATTGGCGCGCCCAAAGCTTTTGTTAAAAGAGTCAAGCTCTTACTGTTGATATTTTTAATTGAGCAGTCTTTTTGAGCCAGAACTTTATGGTTGAATTTGCCCGGAATTAACTGAGAGCTTACGATATTTTCATTTCCTCCTTGCTCAAGAATAATTTCTTTCATTTTCTTCAGAGCCAAGCCGTCTTGTAGAATTTTTGTTGCCCAGCCCATACAGTTGCCGTAAGTATTTTTAACATATCTTTGGAGCTCTTTTGGAGAGTCTTTAAGGCAAAGTTCCAGGAGATTTCCAGCTAGAGTAATACTTCTAACTTCCAAGTCGTATGGTCTGTCAGGCGTTTGTTCCAAAACTTTCAAAGCATCTTTTGTTTCAAGAACCGGACCGATGCCTCTTCCGATTGGCTGATCAGTTCTATGAATTAGAACTCTAATTTTTATATTGAATTTTTTGGCTATATATTCAAACTTTTTTTTAAGGAGTTCAGCATCGCGGAGATGCGTGACTTTTAACGAATGTCCGTAGGGGACATCGATAACAACATGTGTTGATCCAAAAGCAATTTTCTTTGACATGATAGAAATAATTATTTTGTCAAAACTTTCAAACATTAATGGCTTCTCAACATTTATAATGATGTCGTCGGCAGGAGCAATATTGAAGTTTCCTCCCCAGACAATGCAAGCTTTTATTTTTTTAACAATTTCTATTATCCTGTCTTTTGACAGAACGACCGGAGCCAAAACTTCCATATCATCTGCAGTTCCGCTGGTAGTTATCGCCCTGGACGAGCTTTTTGGGATTTGAAACCCGGCAGCGGCAACAATCGGGACAACAATCAATGTGGTGCGGGTTCCAGGAACTCCACCGATTGAGTGTTTGTCAGCAACAATTCCTTGAAAATGTAACTTTTCGCCAGTTTCAACCATAGCCTTGGTAAGGTAGTAGAGTTCTTGATCCGAAAATCCTTTGGAATATCCCGATGCAGCGAAATATGTTGTTAAAACGGAACCCAATCTTTGTTTAGAAATCTGGTCCATTATGCAATAAATCTCCTTGTAATTTAAATTTTCGCCAACGAGTTTTTTTCTTATGGCATTTACTGCATCTTCTTGCTCAATTTCGTCTTCAAATATTTTCTTATTGTTCATATTATTGGCCTTTCATCTCATTAATTATATCGGAAAATAGGTGTTTGAGTGTAGAAAAAATATAATATAAGACGGTATTAATTACTCTATATATTGTTGGCCAATATTTTTTTAAATTCATACGTTCAACTTTGCCCTGTATGACCCTGAATTTATTGAATGGGTCATAAATTTTGAAGTTTTGCTTTGATAATTAATCTTTTCCAAACTGTCCCCGGAGGAGTACAGGTTACAAGAGTCAGATATGAATCGTCATAATTCTGGACAAGTGCCGAGCTGTCTTCAGGATCCACAACTACTGTTTTAAAGATTTTGTAAGTATAAGTCACATTATTAATTATGGCATAAATTGCATCTTCATTTTTAAGTTTATAGACGTTGGCAAAAATAGTTTTGTAATCCTTAGGATTAAATAATTGAGGCAAAGTTGAATGTCCGAAAATTACGGCATTTCCGTTTTTACCGGGGATGCCGGTTCCTTGATAATTAACTAAATGCTTTGCTAAATCATTATCAGTCGTAGAAACAATTGCTTTTTCTATATTTATTTCAGGTATAGAGATAGTATAAGAAGAAACATCAATCCGATCTTTCTGATTGGAATTAGTCTTGAAGTTTTTAAACCAGTTTTCAGGTTTGTTGTAGTCTTCTGTGTCAAATGAATTTTTAGCTAATTCGACGATGTTAGCTCGAGGAATTGAAATGGTAATATTTTGAGAAGCAAATGTTGGTTGGAAATAAATTTGCCAAGAAATTATTGGTAAAAAAACGTACAAAAGAAGTGATATTCCGATAACTAGGAAAAGAACGCTTACTAAGCGAAGATATTTTTTCGAATTTCTTTGCGGTTTCTTTATATAGCAGATATTAGCCATTTATTTTGATTAACATTTTTATGTTGCCCTCTCTTGCCGGCAAATTTTTCGGCAAGAATGGAATATTGGGGGATAGTTTGATGATTACATTTGTGACCTGGGGAAGTTTGTAGAGTGCATCCTCAACGTCCTTGAAGGATTTTCCTTTTAAATTATTTATTACTTCACTTTCAGAGATTTTTGGCAACAATAATGCTTTGACGTTAAGGTCTGCATTTATTTCTTCGTCATTTTTATTTTTTATATTTGTGACAGAAGTTCTAATATTACCGTAATCAATCGTCTGGTTGATTGGCACGTCCTGAGAAAGTAAAGACTTACTGATCTCCGTAAGATCAGTCTTGCTATAGGCGAGACTTTGATAATCGGCTGTGCCGGTTAAAGTTAATTGGCTGGTTTGATCTCCGATTTTTGGAGCCAAGGTTTCCTTACTAAGGCTCTCCGAAATAAAAGCGGGAAGTAAAATTTTGCTTTGATCCAGTTGCTTTTGAAGATCTGCCGTGGCGTTATTTTCCAGTTGTTTGAGAAGATCGTTTTCCAATTTTGCTTGGTCAGCTTTTGAAGCAACTGTCACTTGGGTCTTTGTTCCGCCCGAAAAAGGATTATCGTTTTTAGCGACCAAATCCGACGTGTCGTATCCGTCAACAGAAAATTTAGTGCCGGATGGAAGATTTGATTCTTTGCCCAGTTGATCCGCAGTTACATTTACAGAAATGCTCTGTGGAGTTACAGTTTCATCGGCTGAGTGAGAAGCAACAGCGTTGATTGTAGTTGACGAATCAAGTGTGAATTCCAGTCCGCTTGGACTTTTTAAAATTGTTCCTTCCTGTAGCGTTTTGCTTTCAGTTAGACTATTAAAAATAGTGACAGATCCTTTAGCTGAAGTGCCGATATCTTTTTTTCCGGTTGCGGGAGTCGATGTCGAGCCATCTTCTGAGGCGGATACAAAATCACTTTTAACAATGTTTTGATTGGGGTCGGTGTTCTGTGTGGTCGAGAACAAGACGCTTTTATTCTGTTCAATAATTTTTGGATCAATAGTTAAAGTTATTTCTGCCTTCATAAACATAAAGTAGCAGACGATAAGGAGCACAATCAAAACCACCGTAACAATAAGTAGTATTTTTCCTTTCGAAGTGGGAGATGAAATTTTCCTAAGATTTATTTTCCTTAGAGACATGAAGACAAAACCTAAAAAACCAATCAGGAAATTCTTAGTATTTGTTAAAACTTTATTAAAATTCTTTGGGGAACTATTCATTACTTCAACGTCTTCTGTATTGAATTGGGGGATAGGTTCTTCATTTTTTTCTTCAACGCTTTCGATTGGCTCTTGATACGATTCTTGTTTTTTTATTTTCATATCGATTAAAGAGGGAATTTTTGCAACATCAATATCTCTGGTAAATCCAAAATCTTGTGCGCCAAAATCTTTGTGAATTTCGGGATCGGTAATGGGATTATCCTCGTCGTTAATTGTTGGAATTTCTTCTTCGAATGGTTCGCGTTCTTCAAGGCCCGGTTCTTGAGGAATATCTTTTTCCAACATTTCAAATCCCATTTGTGTTGCTGCTCCGAATAAAACAGATTTTGCATCAAAACCATGAGGAAGACTGGTTATCTGGGGAAGATGAAGAAACGGCAAGCTTTTGCTCCAGGTGTGAGAAATAAATTCCTGACTTAAATCTTCTTTGCCGTTAAAAACGATAATTCTTGACGGTAAAATTTCCGGAATATCGAAATGCTTAAGAATTGTATCGACAGTGAAGGGGATTGATTCATGGATTGGAGAGCTTTTTGTTTCAATAATTTTTCCTGCCCTTAAAAGCGTTACGGTTATATTTTTTTTGTTAACTTCGGCCAAAATTGCGGAAACAGGCGCGCCTTCCTCTTTTTGTAATAGATGGGCAATTGCTTGCGATATAACTAAGAATCCAATGGGTATTAGTCCTAATTCCTCGCTGGCTTTTTTAAGTTTGGCTAAATATTCTTTTTTGATCTGATCATGTTCGGTCCAGGAGTCTTTGACTCCGAAAATTGTTTTTTCCGTCTGAATATTTTCGGGTAACGAAGATTCGGCTTTGGAAATTGCTTTGTCCAAGACTTCCAAAAATTCTTCAGGAGTTGCTTCATCAATTGTTGATGAAAAATGTTCCTCTCTGTGTCCGATAATTTTTACCTGTCCTTCAATTTCCTCAAAGATGATTGCTTGAGTCTTCTCGTCTCTCAAGACCAGAGCTAAATAATATAATGGTAGAACTTTCTTCTGAAACCTCTTTAAAAATGGCAGATTCATATTTCGGCAGGCTCAATATCTTCGATATTTATTCATCCGACTTTTGCATAAAGACGTCTGTTTCCTTTTCCGATATTCTCCTGCTTATTTATTCTAAAACTTTTGATCTCGGATGTAAACGTAACGTGCGGACCGCCGCAGAGTTCCTTGGAATAGTCTCCAATAAAGTAAACTTTTACATTTTCAGAATACTTATCATCAAATAGTCCGATAGCTCCCGCTTCTTTAGCCCTTTTTAAGGGCAGCATCTCGAAATGCACCGGTAAATTTTCTTTTATCTTTTGATTGACGGTGTCTTCAGTTTTTTTCAATTCTTCGGGAGTCAAATTTCTGTCAAAATTAAAATCAAATCTTACTCTTTCGGATGTGATATTTGACCCTGTCTGATGAAGATTGGTTCCGAACATATCTCTTAAAGCCTGATGAAGTAGGTGAGTGGCTGTATGTCCCCTGACTGTCTGTTCGCTATGGTCCGCCAGTCCACCGGCAAATTTTTTTGTCGCTCCGGCTCTGGAAATAGCTTGGTGGGATTTCATTCTCTCGGCAAATTGTTGATCATTAAAGGTATAGCCCAAACTTTTGATTTGCGTTGGTGAAAGTCCGTGAGTCGTATAGAGAATAAAAGCATCATCTGAGGATATCTCAGTTACTCCCATTAAATCGTCTCCGGTTCGATATTTTTTGGAAATAAATTGTTTGGCGTTTTGCAAAGTCTGTTTATATTTTTGTTCTTCCTGAAGAATTATATTTTTTATTTCTTCAAATTTTTCTATTAAAAAACTATCGGTTTTTCCGTATTGCTCCACAATTGTTTCAATTATGGGGGACAGACCTTCGCCATCTAATTTGGATAAATTGTCCATGGCCCTTCTCAATAATCTTCGCAAAATGTAACCTTGTTCCTTGTTGGTTGGGATAATTCCATTAGCGATTATAAATACGGACGCTGCGAGGTGGTCGGCTATAACTCTCATCGCGAATTTGTTGTCGGCATATTTATTAATAGTCTCTTTTTCTATTGATTTAATAATCGGTTCATAAAGAGAAGTCGAGAATAGATCTTGCTTATTCTCAACTGCCGCCAATAATCTTTCGACTCCCGCGCCGTGGTCGACATTCCTCTGAGGAAGTTTAGCGAAGCTTCCGTCTTTTTGTTTTTGATATTCCATAAAAACACTGTTAATAATTTCCATGTGTCTTCCGCATTCACAGTTAGGATGACATTCTTTGCCGAATTTTTTGTCATGGGGTACATTAAACTGAAAAAAGATTTCACTATCCGGTCCGCCCGGTTCGCCAGCTGGCATTTTGTCCGGTTCTCCCGCACGCGACCACCAGTTTTTTGTATCGTAAAAAAATATTCTTTTTTTCGGATCTAATCCTTCTTTATTAAAAATTTCGGTCCAGATTCTTTCCGAATCTTCGTCTTTAGGAATACCTTTATACCCCTTAAAAACCGAGACATAAAGTTTATCGGCAGGAATTTTTAATTCGTGGGTCGCAAATTCCCAGATCCAGGGGAGTTGTTCCTTTTTGAAATAATCGCCCAAACTCCAATTTCCCAACATTCTGAAAAAAGTATCATGGCGATTGTCTCCGACTTCATCAATATCCTGCGCCCGGAAAGAGTTTTGGACATTAACTAACCTTTTGCCCATCGGATGCGGTTCACCCAGAAGATAGGGGATCAGGGGCTGCATACCTGAAGATGTAAAAAGAGTGCTCGGGTCATTTTCGGGAACCAGGGGCGCATTGGGAATCCTTTTGTGTCCGCGTTTTTCAAAAAAGGCAATATATTTATCGATAATTTCCGAAGCCGTCATAGCTCATCTATTATATAGTAGTTTGACTTTATTTAAAATAATGTAGTAATATTACGCCAATGATGGAGAAGAAGGTAACGGAAAGCAGTCGTGAGGCCTGGAGGCTTAATTCGCTCGTTCAAACTGGCATAAGGATGGGAGGAGAATATTTCCCTGAGAAAGCAAAAGAATTTGGTAGTAAAAAAGTAGAGCTGAAAATAAACAAGGGAGATCTTCAATTAATTCAGGTCTTGAATAGAACTGTTGTTAATAGTACTTATGGCAGGTGGGCCGAAAGAGTATCACCTAATTTTGATATATCATTAAGTCAGTGGAATGATTTCGCCGAGAGTCAGTCACTTGCTTGCATGGAATTAGAAAGAGTAACAGGTGATGTTTTCTTCAAGACTAATCCACCAACTAAGCCGGAAGATTGGGAGAACTTTAATGAAGCGGAGACAAAAATAGAGATAAGCTTCAAAACAGCAAGATCTATAATTCAAGTTTTAGTACCGGTAATGGATATTTTAGATAGTGAAGCGTCCGGTTTAACCTTAGACAAAGATAGGGATGCATATTATGAGCATGTGCTTGATAAAGATAGAAGGCTCAAGTGCATAGGGAATTTACTTTCGCAGATGGTTGATCAAAAGCTTCCGGTGAGATTGGATAAGCTGTCAAGCATAAAAGACAGGCAAAGAATAAATGAACCAGATGCGAAGAGAGCAAAGTTTTTACTTCAAGAAACGCGCTGAAGATGCCTCTTGACATCAAAGAATAGAATATGATATAAAGTTACCACTCTATATACAAAGAAAGTAAAGGTAGTACGCCTTGTGCGTTTTTTTTGTTGGTAGAGAAGGACTCCAAGCTTGAATTTATAATAATAAATGCCGAAAACTGACAAAAAAAATATTATTAGAGAAAACTGGGGAAAAGAATACACCCTCCTGCCGAAACTAGATCTTCTTGAGGTACAGAAAACTTCTTATAAGTGGTTTCTTGACGAGGGAATCGGCCAAATAATTAAAGAAATTACCCCCATCGATGATTTCACGGAAAAAAACTGGAGACTTGAATTTAAAAAGTACAGGATTGGTAAGCCGACCAATACTCCTGAAGTAGCCCTCTCCAAAGGCCTCATGTATGACGCACCACTCTACGTAGAAACAACCCTAACCAACAAGAAAACAAACGCCACCATTGAACAGGAAGTCTTCTTGGGAGATATTCCTCAGATGACAGACAGAGGGACCTTTATTATTAATGGTGTAGAAAGAACAGTCGTCAATCAGTTGGTCAGATCTCCAGGAGTTTTCTTCACTGCGGTTCACGACAATGTTACCGGAAAGAAATTATATACGGCCGAAATCAGACCAATCCACGGATCATGGCTTGAATTCTCGACTACCAGACATGAAACGATTACCGTCAAAATTGACAGACGCAGAAAGTTCCTGGCCTCCACCTTCCTCAGAGCCATCGGTTTTTCCTCGAATGAAGATATCAAAGAAGCCTTTAAGGGAATTGAAGCCGACGGAAAAACTTCTTTTATCGAAAATACTTTGCAAAAAGATGAGACCGGTACTTCTAAAGATGCCATCATTGAAATCTTTAAGAAAATGCATCCCGGAGAACCGGTCGTTTTCGAAAAAGTTAAGGAAAATTTTGACGGCTTATTCTTCAATTCCCGCCGATACGATTTGGGCAAAGTCGGAAGATACAAGGTCAACAAGAAGCTCGAGGGAATGGCTGGATTTGCTCCTTCCGACGTTGCAATCTTGACCAGGGAAGACATCTTGGGATCAATCAGCTTCCTTGTCAAATTGGCTCAAGGAGCAGAAGGTGTCGATGATATTGATTCCTTGGCCAATAGACGTGTCAGACGTGTCGGGGAGTTGGTCGCGACTACTGCTTTCAGAGTCGGAGTTTTAAGGCTTGAAAGAAGCATCAAGGAAAGAATGAGCCTTATTCAACCGGATGTTCCGCCCTCTATCGGAATGTTAATCAATGCCAGGCCAATTATGGCTTCGATTAATGAGTTCTTCAGAACTTCACAGCTTTCAACCATTCTTGATCAGACCAATCCGTTGTCCGAAATTGACAATTTAAACCGTTTAACAGTTATGGGAACTGGTGGAATTTCCAGGGAAAGAGCGGCCTTCTCGATCAGAGACATCAACAGCTCACAGTACGGCAGAATTTGTCCGATCAGAAGTCCTGAAGGACCAAATATCGGTCTGGTTACCTATTTGGCTTTGTATTCAAGGGTTAATGACTATGGATTCTTGGAAACTCCCTACAGAAGAGTCCTGAAAACCAAGAAAGGCAACAGTACGGTCGTTACTGCCACAGAAGAAATTGTTTATTTGGTCGCCGATGATGAAAGAAAATATTATATTACCCATGCGGGCAGCTTGAACAATGACGTCATTGAAGCAGATCGCGTCCCTGTCAGATATTTGGGCGGATTTATGGAAGTTGAAAAGGAAAAAGTCGATTTCGTTGACGTTGTGCCCCGACAGGTCGTCGGAACGTCGGCCTCTCTTATTCCTTTTGTTTCTCACGATGAAACCAACAGGGCACTGATGGGTACTCACATGCAATGCCAAGCCGTGCCTTTGGTTTCTCCTGAAAGTCCAATGGTTGGAACAGATATGGAAAAAGTTGTCGCTCAAGTCATGGGAAGAGTTGTCAGAGCTCCTTTTGACGGTACAATTACATATGCCGATGCCAGCAAGATAACAATTAAAGGAAAAACCAGATCGGAAGAAAAAACTTATCAAATTGATTCTTTTGAACGAACTTCTCAGGCAACCGCTTATACGCAAAGAGCAGTCGTTAAAGACGGAGACAAAGTTAAAAAGGGTGACCTTCTGATCGACGGACCGGCTTCCGACAATGGAGAATTAGCTTTGGGACAAAATTTATTAATTGCCTATGCTTCTTTGGACGGATTGGGCTATGAGGACGCCATTGTTATTTCCGACAGATTGGTCAGAGAAGATGTTTTGTCTTCAATCCATATCGAAAAACATGAAGCGGCAGTGGTCGAGACCAAGCTCGGACCCGAAGAGACCACTAGGGATATTCCAAATGTTTCCGAAGAAGATTTGGCCAATCTTGATGAAGACGGTATAATTGTGGTCGGATCAGATGTCATCCCCGGAGACATCTTGGTTGGAAAAATTGCTCCCAAAGGTGAGACTGAGTTAACAGCGGAAGAAAGGCTTTTGAGAGCTATCTTCGGAGAACAAGCCAGGGAAGTAAGAGATACATCTCTGAGAATGCCTCACGGAGAAAGAGGGACAGTTATCAGCGTCCAGGTTTTGGACAGAAAAAAGGGAGACGAATTGGAGCCAGGCACCTTGAGAAAAATTATTATTGAAGTTGCCCAATTCAGACATGTAGTGGTCGGAGACAAACTTGCAGGAAGACATGGAAACAAGGGTGTTATTTCTAAAATCTTGCCTCAAGCAGACATGCCATATCTGGCTGACGGTACTTCAATTGATATCGTCATTTCCCCAATCTCGGTTCTGGCTCGTATGAATTTGGGACAGTTGTTGGAGGCTCATTTGGGATTAGCCTGTTCAAAGTTGGGAATCAAAGTCGGAATTCCTGCTTTTGAAGAGGTTGGAGAAGATAGAATCACAGATGCTTTGAAGAAAGCAAATCTTCCTGAAAATGGTAAAGCCACATTGTATGATGGTCGAACAGGAGAATCATATGAAAACTCTGTGGTTGTCGGAATTGAATATATGATGAAACTTATCCACATGGTTGAGGATAAGACTCATGCACGTTCAACCGGTCCATATTCTTTGGTTACACAACAGCCATTGGGAGGAAAAGCGCAAATGGGGGGACAGAGGCTGGGAGAAATGGAAGTTTGGGCCTTGGACGCGCACAGAGCCAGATACACATTGCAGGAAATGTTGACCATCAAATCAGACGATGTTGTAGGACGTGCCAAGGCTTTTGAAGCGATTGTTAAAGGAGTAGACATTCCGACTCCAAGAGTACCGGAATCGTTCAAGGTCTTGATCAAAGAACTTGCATCTTTGGGATTGAATATTACACCAATTGGTGCGACGATTGTTCCTGAAACAGTTACACCTTTGACGATTGAAGGAAGTATTATTGAGAAAAAAATTGAGGAAAAAATTGAAAAAGATGCTGTAGAGTTGCAGGCAGTGGCAGCGGTTGAAACGCCCGATATTGAAACGAAAGTAGAGGCAGATTAATTATGAATAACAATATAGATAAGAAAATGAAAGATATAACGATTTTGGACTTTAAAGCTTTGAAGATTTCCTTGGCTTCACCAAAAGATATTTTGGCCTGGTCATACGGAGAGGTTACAAAGCCGGAAACAATTAATTACAGAACCTTGAAGCCTGAAAAGGACGGTCTTTTTGATGAGAGAATTTTTGGACCAACCAAAGATTGGGAATGTTATTGTGGAAAGTACAAGAGAATCAGATATCGCGGAATAGTCTGTGATAAATGCGGAGTCGAAGTGACGCTATCCAGGGTCAGACGCGAGAGAATGGGACATATTACTCTGGCGACTCCTGTCGCTCATGTTTGGTTCTTCAAGGGATCATCTTCGCCTTTGTCATTGCTTTTGGATATGTCTCAAAAAAGCCTTGAATCAGTAATTTATTATGCCTCTTATTTGGTTATCAATATCGATGAGGAAAAGAAGAAATTGGCTTTGGATTCTTTCTCCGACTATATTGAAAAGAAAAAACAGCAATTAAAACAGGACTTAAGTCTTGAGGAAAAACAGGTCGAGGGAGAAATGGATCAAAAGAAAAAAGATTCACTTTCCAAAGCCAAAGAAGAGCAGAGAGAGCTGATCGAACAAGAAATAGATCTCGCCAGGAGACAAAAAGTTACAGCTTTGGCCGAAAGATTGGATCAGGAGGGCAAGAAGTTGGATGAAATTTACGAAGCACTTTTGAAGCTATTGAAGGGACTAAAAGTCGGGGCGGTTCTTTCCGAAGATGAATATTTCAAGATTTTGGAATATGATATTCCGGTCTTCTTCACGATCAGAACAGGAGCGGAAGGCTTGTTGGAGTTATTGGAAAAAATTGACATTGAAGGCTTGATCGCCGCCTTAAGAAAAGAAACAGAAAAAGCCAAGGGACAAAGATATCTTAAGCTAATTAAGAGGTTAAGATTGATTGAGTCAATCCGCAAAGCGGAAATCTTGCCGACCTTCATGTTGCTTTCGGTTCTTCCGGTTATCCCACCGGACTTAAGACCCATGGTTCAGCTTTCCGGAGGTCGCTTTGCCACTTCGGATTTGAATGATTTGTACAGAAGAGTTATTAATAGAAACAACAGACTAAAGCACTTAATTGGCTTGGGGGCTCCTCAGATAATTTTGAAGAACGAAAGAAGAATGCTTCAGGAAGCAGTCGATTCCCTGATTGATATCGCTCAAAGAAGTTCTCAGGTAACAAGCTCTCCCTTGAGATCTTTGTCGGACATGTTGCGCGGAAAGCAAGGGAGATTCAGACAAAACCTTTTGGGTAAGAGAGTCGATTATTCAGGGCGTTCGGTTATCGTCGTTGGGCCTCAATTAACTTTGTCTCAGTGTGGTCTTCCAAAAGAAATGGCTTTGGAAATGTTCAAACCTTTCGTTTTGAGAGAAGTTATTATTAGGGGATTTGCTCCCAACATCAAGTCCGCTAAGAGGTTTATTGAAAAAAGACCTTCGGAAGTTTTTGATATTTTGGAAGAAATCACCAAGAATCATCCGGTTCTTTTGAACCGTGCACCAACTTTGCACAAGTTGGGTATTCAAGCTTTTTATCCGATTCTGATCGAAGGATCAGCTATTGCTCTTCATCCTTGTGTGTGTGCCGGTTATAATGCTGACTTTGACGGAGATCAAATGGCTGTTCATATTCCTCTGTCCAAAAAGGCTCAGGAAGAGGCCATAAATTTGATGATGCCAAAGCATAATTTGCTTAAGCCCGCAGACGGAGGAGCGATCACTCTTCCCAACAAGGAGATGGCAGTCGGAGTTTATTACTTAACTTCAATCGATGAAGCATTAAGAAAAGAAGAACTATCAATGTTCAAAGACAAACAGGATGCGCTTTTGGCTCACAGCATTAAAGCTATTCAATTGAGGCAGCCGATTATGGTCAGAATTGACAAGAAGAATGAGGAAACGACTGTTGGAAGAATCTTATTCAACGAAGCTCTTCCCGAATCTTTTGGATTCGTCAACAAATTTATCAGCGCTTCCGGAATTAAAACAATTATTACAGAAGCGATAAGCAGCAGAACTCCCGATGAAGTTGAAAGGTTAATTGATGCCATCAAGAAGCTTGGATTTTATGGAGCGACAATCTCCGGCATTTCCGTTTCCGTCTTTGATAATGAAATGATTAAAGACAGAAAAGAATATATTGAGGAGGCAGACAAAAAAGTTTCTCAAATTGATGATGATTATCAAAAAGGTTTGATAACCGACGAGGAAAGAAAGAGATTGTCTAATGATATTTGGCTTAAGACAACTGATGTGATTGCGGATTTGACTTGGGACAATATGAAACCGACTAACGTTATTAGACTGATCATCGATTCCGAAGGAGCCAGAGCCGGAAAAGAACAGCTAAAGCAGCTTTCGGCCATGAAAGGTCTTATCTTGGATCCTCTTGGAAAAATTGTCGAATTGCCAATTAAGTCGAACTTCAGGGAAGGATTGTCCATCTTTGAGTACGTCGCTTCCGCCAGAGGATCCAGAAAAGGTTTGACCGATTCGGCCCTTAAGACCGCTAACGCAGGGTACTTGACACGCCGTTTGGTTGACGCTTCCCATGATGCCATAATTAAAGCGGATGATTGTGGAACCAAAGCAGGAATTACATTAATGAGGGATGAAAAAGAGAGAGTGGCCACATTTGCACAAAGAATTTTGGGTAGAATTTTGGCCGCCAATGTTCATTCGGCCAAGACAAAGAAGATGGTTGCCAAAGAACAAGAAGAGATTACTGTCGATTTGGTGAAGAAAATCGTTGATGAAGAAGTATCTGAAATCGTTGTCAGATCGGCTATCACTTGTGAACTGGAATACGGACTTTGTGCTAAATGTTACGGTTGGGATTTCTCTACCAGAAAAGAAGTTGAAATGGGAGTACCTGTCGGAGTTATCGCTGCTCAGTCAATCGGAGAACCGGGAACTCAGTTAACAATGAGGGTCAGACATTTTGGAGGAGTCGTTATGTCTGATGTCACTCAAGGTTTGCCTAGAGTTGAAGAATTATTTGAAATGAGAACTCCAAAAGCCTTGTCTCCAATTGCCGAATTCTTGGGCAAGATTAAGGTTGATAAGAATGATGAAGGGTATCTTTTGACAATCAAGAGTATCAAGATGAAGCCCGCTATCGAACAGGAATACTTTATTCCTTTGACCGCCACTTTGAATGTCGCCGACGGAGATGAAGTTTTGCCGGGAACCCAATTAGCTCAGGGATATGTTGATCCGAAAGAAGTCTTGAAGATTAAGGGTTTGATCGATGCCCAGAGATATGTAATTTTGGAAGCTCAAAAAGTTTATGAGTCTCAGGGTATCGCTATCAACGATAAACACTTTGAAGTGGTTCTTAGAAAGATGTCTGACAAAGTAATTATTGAAACAGTTGGAGACACATCTTTGATTCCTGGAGCATTCATCACCAAGACCAGATTCCAGGACATTAATTCGGAAGTTTTGTCTCAAGGTGGGGAACCGGCGACCGGAAGACAAACTATACTCGGAATCACCAAGTCGGCTCTATATTCTGACTCATGGTTGTCCGCATCTTCTTTCCAGGAAACAACCAAAGTCCTGACCGAAGCGGCGCTTGAGGGAAGAGTTGATAATTTGATCGGTCTTAAGGAGAATGTCATCATCGGTCGTCTGATTCCTGTTGAAGGAAAAACCACCGAAGAGGTATAATACTAACCTATGCCAACTTTATCGCAATTAAGCAAAAAAGGAAGAACCAGAAAAATCAAGAAGAGTAGGTCCGGTGCCTTGAGAAGAACTTTCAATGCCAAAGACAGAATTTACACTTCAACCGTTTCGCCTCAAAAAAGAGGAGTGGTGACATTGGTCAAAACAATGACACCCAAGAAACCAAACTCTGCTTTGAGAAAAGTGGCCAGAGTTAAGTTGTCCAACAAAATGGAAGTGACCGCTTATATCATGGGAATCGGTCATTCATTGTCGGAACACGGAATTGTTTTGGTTAGAGGTGGCAGGGTCAAGGATTTGCCGGGCGTAAAATATCATATTGTTAGAGGAAAATTTGATCTTTTGGGAGTTGAAGGCAGAAAAAGATCAAGATCAAGCTATGGAGCCAAGAGAAATGTAATGGGAGGAGCTACGGCACCAAAGGTAGCTGTGGGCACAGCACCGGCAGCACCTGCCAAATAAGATATGAGACATAAAGCGGCACCAAGAAGAGAAATAACGGGAGATTCAGTTTACAATAGCACACAAATTGCTAAGTTCATTAATTACTTAATGAAGGACGGCAAGAAATCTGTTGCTCAGAATGTTGTTTACGCCGCTTTTGATTTGATTACCAAAAATAAAATGGACCCGATTGCAGTTTTTGAAAAAGCCCTTAATAATGTCGGTCCCAAGCAGGAAGTCAAAGCCAAGAGAGTCGGAGGAGCCAACTATCAGATTCCTATGGACGTCAGACCAGAAAGAAAAGCCGCTTTGGCTATGAGATGGATCGTTGATGCAGCCAGAAAAAGATCAAACAAGGAATATAGAATTTTTGAAGCAAAATTGGCAGCAGAATTGATGGATGCTTCCAATGAGCAGGGAGAAGCAATCAAAAAGCGTGATTCAGTCCTCAGAATGGCAGTTGCGAATAGAGCTTTCGGCCACTTTAAGTGGTAAATTTTGTTGTCTTGACAAGCAAAACAATTGTTGATAAAACAATTGTATGAAAAAAGAATCTCCTTTCTCGCAAAACTCCTTAATTAAAGACTTCGTTAATTCTAAAAAAAAAGAATCTATTTCAGAGAAAGATAAATTAAAAGAAGCGGAAGAGCATAAGAAAATTTCATTGTTTCTCTATGACACCGGCAAAAAACTACTCGATAATTATGGCAAAGAACATCCACAACAACTTTCTTTAGGAGCAGGTGGGGGCGTGTTTGGAATGCGAATAGAAACAGTGATGGCTCGAAGTACGCCAATGGTTTCGATTGAAATCGAAGAAGGAGAAATAATGCTTAGGGTGTCGGAGGGCTACACAACCGGTTCTCATTACTATAAAAATAATGATAGGGTCGTGGTCAGTGTCGTTTCTTTTGGCTCAGGATGGGTAGACTTACTAGATATTTCCAAAACAAAAGAAGAAACAAAAAACTGGCTAGCCAAGAAGGCAACTACGGAAGAGTTGAATGGTGCCATAAATTTGTTTCCCATGATTGAGCAGGCTTTGAAGAGAAAATCTAAGATTAAACCGCTCGAAATGATTGGCGTTGAAGATGCGAAGTCAATTCTTCTTAGAAAAAGAAAACCTTCTAAAAGATAAAGCATGAAAGAAAAAATATATCATAGATCTGATGAAAAATCATTGTGGGAAGAAGGACATCTAGTCCCGAAAAAAACAAAAAGAGGAGAAGAAAGCAAAATGCCAAAGGTGGTGTTCGAAACAAAAAGTAGTGGCCTTCCGAAACATTGGCAGGGTAGGATTTTCAAGGCGACAAAATAAAAATTATTTAACGTAGGCCTTGTTTATGGTTATGTCCTCAGTTGGCCAATCGGCATTCGATCCGCGGGTTGCAGTTTTAACCTGCACTATGGCATTTACAATATCCATTCCTGACGTTACAGTGCCGAAGACGGCGTAGCCGTCATTTCCCGGAGAGTAATTAAGAAAGACATTGTTGGCGACATTTATAAAGAATTGACTGGTGGCGCTGTCAGGAATATTTGTCCGTGCCATGGCTACGGTCCCGATATCGTTTTTAAGTCCATTGTTAGACTCAAGTTTTATTGGGTTGCGCACCGGTTTTTGTGTTCCGTCCGCAGTAAATCCACCGCCCTGGACCATGAAACCGGGAATCACGCGGTGAAATACGGTGCCGGTATAGAATCCTTCGTTTACATAGGTAAGAAAATTTGCAACCGTTATTGGTGCTTTTTCAGGATTCAATGTAATTTCAACATTTCCCTTACTGGTTTCCAAAACAATAACGTTACCTTGTTTCGGAGATGGCGTATCTTCCTTTTGGGATGAAGAAGAAATCTTAGGTGAATTAATATTCAAAATTTGAGCTTGGGTTGGTGATGGATTTAAGGAATTTGTTGCAGTTTCTTCGGCAGGTTTGGATACGTTTTCGTTAAGCACGTAAACCCCAAAAAGTCCGAGAATAATTAAAGCAGCAATCATAAAAAATTTTCCCACAAAGACGATTATAGCATAAAATTTTGACTGTAAAGGGCTTTGTTGTATAATGACGAAAGTATGAAACTCTTAAGAAACAAGTTTATATTTTTCCTCTTTGCTGCTTTACTTTTGTTCGTCCTTCCACTTCCGGTTTTTGCCCAGACAAATCAGTCAATTAAGCAGAAAATTGTTATTTTGGAGAAAGACCAAATAGTTAATCGTGATTATTTTACGGCCGGCAGTCAGGTAATCATTGATGGAACCATAAACGGAGACGCTTATATTGCAGGTGGGCAAGTAGATATTAATGGAATAGTTAATGGTGATCTGCTGGTTGTGGGCGGACAGATAAATATCAGGGGAACTGTTTCTCAAAATATTAGAGCGGCCGGGGGAAGCATTGTCATCGAAGGAAATGCTGGAAAAAATGTCAGTGTCGCCGGCGGAAGCCTTACGGTTTACAAAACTGCAAAAATTACGGGCAATACGGTGATTGCGGGGGGGAATGCTAGAATAGAAGGTAATATTTTAGGCAATTTTACGGCCGGAATTGGGATGTTAAGCATTTTGCCTGACACCACGATTCGCGGGAACGTAGATTATTGGAGCAACAACAAAGCGACGGTTTCGTCAAACGCCAAAGTGTTAGGATCAACAGTCTTTCATCAAACGCAATTCAAGACTAATCCTAAAAATACGGCTATAACAAGAAATAGGATGGCTATCGGCATAAACATCTTTTTCACGATTTATGGATTTGTTTTTTCTCTCATACTGGGTCTTTTATTTGTCTGGCTTTTCCCGGTCTTTACGCAAAAAGCTGCTGACTTAGTCAGAAATAGATTTTGGCTTAGCGCTTTAATTGGATTCATTGCCCTTATTATTGTACCTATCGTCGGTATCATTTTTGCTGTCACTATTCTTGGTATTCCGGTCGCCTTGGCCCTTATGTTTGCTTACATGGTATTAATTTATGTGGCCAAGATTTTTGTCTCTCTTATGGTTGGTAAGTTTGTTGCTCAAAAAGCAAAATGGAACTTAAATTCCTATTGGGCTTTTGTTATCGGCATTTTTATTTACTATGCTGTAGGAATCATTCCTGTCTTGGGAGGACTGGCGAAATTTGTGTTTACATTATCCGGTATAGGAGCAATACTAATCCAGAAGAAGACAGAATATTCAATGCTTCGAGAAAAGAAAATAATTTAAATCCCCAAATATTTTTTCCCGCCCGTTAACCTTAGGGGCGATTAGGGAAACCAAAGGCATAAGAAATCATTCGCCTGTCTCCAATTCTACTACCGGACGGTATTTTTATTCTGGGGCTAATTAATACTATTCTTACTTTAGCATCCGGTGTACCTGAAGACCATCTTTTGCGGTATAAATCTGCATTAGCAATTTGTTTTACGTCATTGACAAGGATATCAATATTTTTCTCTACTTCTTTAATCATGTCATCTAAGAACAAATTAACAGATTTGGGATTTTTGGGAATAGTGATGCTGCCTCGATTGACCCATTCTTGACGGTATCTATCTGATTCCGTTTCGTCCAAGACTACAAGATTTTCAATAGGTTTTCCATTCCTATCTTTAAATACAGTTCCATCAGTGGGTAGATAGCCAGACTTGTCTATACTAAATTCCATGCCGTGTATCATACGATAGCTTCATTAGAAATGCAATATTTTATCTAGAATATATTTATAAAATATGCTATACTAAAAAAGTTATCAGGGGGTTACAAAATGCTTCCCTTAAGTGGGAAGTTTTTATTCAAAAAACATTATGGCAGCTGTAGTAGAAGATAAGCGTTACGTAGAACTTGACCATATCAGAAATATCGGTATTATCGCGCACATTGACGCCGGTAAAACCACGACCACGGAACGTATTTTGTATTACACGGGTAAAACATACAAAATCGGAGATATCGATGAGGGAACGACCGTCATGGACTGGATGGCAGAAGAAAGAGCTCGTGGTATCACAATCGTTTCCGCTGCGACAACTGCCTACTGGTCCCGTTCAGAGTTAAATGCGGCCAAGAAAGAAGATCCATACAGATTTAATATTATTGACACTCCGGGGCACGTTGATTTTACCGCCGAAGTAGAACGATCTCTCAGGGTTTTGGACGGAGGAATTACGGTTCTGGATGCGGAAGAAGGAGTCCAGTCGCAGTCCGAAACAGTTTGGAGACAGGCCGATAAATACAAGGTGCCGAGACTTTGTTTTGTGAACAAGATGGACAAGTTAGGAGCCGATTTCTTGGCCACCGTCAAAAGCATTGAGGATAGGCTTGGAGCCAATCCCGCCATCATGGTTTTGCCAATCGGAGCAGAAGCCACCTTCAGGGGAATTTATGACTTGCTGCACAGAAAATCCCTAACTTGGTCAGGAGAAGAGCTGGGTGCAAAATATTCCATTTCGGATGATGTGCCTGAAGGCATGAAAGATGAGATTGAAAAATATAGAGCCAAACTGGTTGAGAAAATTTCAGAAACCGACGATATTCTCATGGAGAAATATCTCGGAAATCAAGAAATTACGGTCGAAGAGTTGAAGGCTGCCCTAAGAAGGGCAGTTATCGCTTATAAATTAGTTCCTATTTTTGCCGGCTCATCCCTGAGAAATAAAGGAGTCCAGCCGCTTTTGGACGGAGTAGTTGATTATCTTCCGTCTCCTGTCGATTTAGGACAAGTTAAAGGTCTCAATCCTAAAACAGGCGCAGACGAAGTCAGAAAATTGATTCCTGATGAACCGATGGCCGGTTTGGCCTTCAAGATTCAGAATGATCCTCACGTTGGAAAATTGACTTATTTTAGAATTTACTCGGGCAGAGTAGCCGCCGGAACTTATATTTACAACAGCACCAAGAATGCTCAGGAAAGAGTCGGACGTTTGTTGTTAATGCACTCTAACGAAAGAACGGAAATCAAAGAAGCCTTTGCCGGAGAAATTGTGGCTATCGTTGGTTTGAAAGATACAACCACAGGAGACACTTTGTGTGATCCTGAGAAACCAATTATTTTGGAGAAAATTACTTTCCCCGAACCGGTTATTTCTTTAGCAATTGAACCCAAGACCAAATCCGATCAGGAGAAATTGGGTTACGCTTTGAAGCGTTTGATGGATGAAGATCCAACCTTTCAGGTTAAGACGAATCATGAAACAGGTCAGACAATTATTTCCGGAGTCGGAGAATTGCAGTTGGAAGTCAAAGTCAATACCATGAAAGCCGATTTTGGAGTAGAAGCCAATGTCGGAGCTCCTCAGGTTGCCTATAAGGAAACAATCAGAAGAATTGCAGAAGGAGAAGGAAAATATATTAAACAATCCGGAGGAAAAGGACAATACGGACATTGTCTCTTACGGGTTGAACCGAAGCCAAGAGGGGAAGGCTTTGAATTCTTAAACGAAATCAAGGGAGGAGCAATTCCGGCTGTCTTTATTTCCTCAATTGAAAAAGGAGTTAAGGAAACGATGGAAAACGGAATCTTGTTGGGTTATCCAATGGTCGATATGAATGTGGCAGTCTATGACGGATCATTCCATGAAGTTGATTCGTCCGATATTGCCTTCAAAATCGCCGCTTCTCAGGCCTTGCAGGCGGCTACCAAAAAGGCAGGCTTAACACTTTTGGAGCCCATCATGAAAGTTGAAGTCACAACCCCAAGTGAATTTATGGGAGACGTCATCGGAGATTTATCCTCCAAGAGGGCTCAGATTTCAGGCACGGAAGAAAGGTCCAGAGCTACCATTATTTTGGCTATGGTACCCTTGTCCGAGTTGTCAGGATACGCAACCATTTTGAGAAGCATGACCAAGGGAAGAGCTTCTTACTATATGGAGCCGTCTCATTATGAAGAAGTACCTCAAAATATTCAAAACGAAATGATCTCCAAGTCCACCTTTACCGGAAGAGTTAATGCCCAGTAATTTTAAGATTTTAGAATATCAGGAAGTTCATTTAAGGAAGTTTTATCATTAATTGACTTAACTGCTTCTTTGCAGACTTCAAGAGATGCCAGTCCGAAAAGGGATTCATATTTTTTGACTAAATTTTCCAGAATCGTTCTCTCATCTCCTTCAAGTCTTATTTCATGATTTCCCGAATTTACGGAAAGTCCTTCGACTTGCATGGCTTGCTCCAAGGCAATTGGCCCAATGATCTTCTCCTGCTCTTGTATTATTTTTTGAGTAATTCGGGCAAGAATATCCATACACTATTTTTCTGATCTGGCGTAGATATTTTTTAACTGCAAAAGTCCCAGGGCCATGAGAAAATATGCGCATAAATACAGATAATCATCTATTCCGCCGGCATACCAGGTGCCGCGATTTGCTTGATAAATAAATGTCCAATCAGCCGCATATTGAACAAGGAGAGCAAAAAGAATAACCAACACTTTATTTCTCATTAGGCCACCCAGCATATTCTTCGTTAAAATATACATCAGTATTGCAAGAGATATGTAGAATGCTTGCCCCAACGGCGCTCCAAAGTCAATAATAATTTTTATTGGACTTGACCAATCAAATTTATAATTTTGCAAAAATATAAAATAAGAAAAAGCGAGTATTGCTAGAGGAATTAATACTGCCTGCAGTTTATTTCTGAAAGATCTTAGCGAGATATGCATTCCTGAGGCTTGGGCTAAATACAGTATTGCAATTATATAAAGAGGGATTGTGCCATAAAAGAATAAATCGCCAATAGACGGATAGGGAACCGGAATATGAAGAAAGTAAATATAGGAAGAATATATTATTTGTCCGATTTCTTGGAAAAGCAAGCCTAAAGCAAAGAAGAATATACTTCTACCCATTACGCTACGAATTCCTCCCCACTTTCGTGAGATGAACATTCCGAATATCCCTCCGATTAAGGCCACTAATCCATATACGCCGGCAAATAACTGATTTGCATTGCTATCCTTGGGGAGATGCATAAAACCTAAACCTATCCACCAAACGGAGAACAAAACGAAAAGGGATATGACAATTTTTGCAACTAAATTCCCTTTTATTTTACTTATCATGTTTAACCTAGCATATATCACTATCTTAATTTAAGTCAAGCATATTATGATAAAATATTAGATATGCTTCCCGTATTTCCGAACTTTAAAAAAATAGAAATTGGCGATAAGGATGTTATTGAAAAATTTACAAATAAATTCCAGCCTTACAATGACTTCGAGTTGATGAGTTTGTGGACATATAATAAAGGAGATAGAAATACTTTTTCAATACTGCACGATAATCTCGTTGTAAAAATTCAAGATTTTATAACCGGTAAATTTTATTACTCCTTCATAGGAACAAATAACGTAAAGGATGTTGCTGAAAAATTAATACAAAAAAGTAAAGAAGAAAATCTTGGAAACAAACTATACCTTGTTCCTGAAATAAGCATTAAATCTTCTCCCGATCTTGAAAAATATTTTCTCATCAAAGAAGATCCCGATAGTTTTGATTACATTTTATCGGTAAATGAATTGGCAGAGTTAAGGGGAAACAGATATCACGATAAACGTAATATGGTAAAAAGGTTTAAAAAGCTATATCCGGATCACTATGCAAGACCACTTGATTTGACTAAAGAAAAAACCAGAAAAGATATTGAAGATTTATTTTTATTTTGGGGGCAGAAAAAAGGAAAAACAAAGACTGAAACGGAAATAGAATTAATTGCAATTAAAAGAGTGTTTGATTTAGTAAACGTGCTTAAAGTTACAGGAATTGGAATTTATCTTCAAGGTAGATTAATTGGTTTTTCAATATATCATCCCGTTCAAAGCAACTTTGCCATTCTCAGTTTTGAAAAAGCAGACTCTTCATATAGGGGTATTTACGAATACGTTAATTATTGTGCGGCTAGTCATTTAAAAACATTGGGATGCAAATATATTAACTATGAACAGGATTTAGGAATTCCGGGTTTAAAAAAAGCAAAAATGCTCTGGCGGCCGGTATTCTTTCTCAAAAAATATATCGTCGAGGAAAAAATTTAAGTAAAGATAAAATAAGATCCGACAATCATTATTACAATTGCAATAAACTTTAGTGTTAAAGTTTTTTTTGAAATGACCTCTTTTATTATGTGGGGAAAACAGATTGAAAGAATAATTCCAAAAACTAAAGTAAAGAGTGGCTGAAAACCCGCTAAAATGCTAACAATTCCTACGGAAATGAGTGATATTGCAAAATATCCCGTATATCTTCCTGCGATATATATAAGCTCATTGACAGTCAAAAACAAAAATACTCTCCTTTTAAATTTTTTTGTTTCTTTTTTAAACCTACCAAAGTTATTTTTGTAAAATAAAATTGAAATGGCTCCTAAAGCAATTCCAAATCCCTCATATGGCAACGTATTCCAAAACGGGATTTGTGTGACTCCGAATTTATATAGCAGCTGGGCAATAGCGAAAAGAATGCAGGAAATCATCATGTAGAAAAAAGACCTTCGCAATCTAAAAATTTTTCCATCTAGTTTCTCTACCGATAATATAAAACCAGAACCGATGATAAACGCAGATCCTACATATTGAGAAATTGAGAATCCCTCTTTGAGGAAGATAAAACTTAAAATTAATACAAAAATAGGATAAAATTGAAAAAGAGGAATTACCCTGGAAGTTTCATCCATAAATAATGCTTTATAGTAAGGCAATAAATAAATACTCGTTAGAAATCCGGAAGTAAGTATTATCAAAAGAGATCTTAAGTCAATAGGATAGAATCCCGTTGCAAAAAGCATTATCAAGCCCGTAAGAAACGCAAATATACCCCCATAAATAGTAATTACGGGCGGACTTATGCGGTGCTTTTCTAATAGAAATTTATCGATGTAGCTGGATATTGCAAATATTGCAGGGGAGAGGATAGAAAAAAGAATTCCCATATAGTTTATTATTTTACAACAAGAACAGTCTTGAGTGATTTGTCGCTGGCTATAATATGGGAATTGGGATGTTTGCTAAGGGAAATATAATAGTGAATTATCTTATCCGTAAATTCTTCACCTTTGATTGTTGTAGGTATTCCCGGCGGATAAGGAGTGATATTTTCTGCCGAAGTTCTTCCTTGAGCTTGATCAAGAGTAACTCTTTCGATTTGATTGGCTAATAATTTCGCTACATCTCTTAGCTCTAATATTTTTGGAATGTCCTTAAGTATCTTCAGTAAGAGCTTTGGTTGTCTTTTTATCTTTTTATCAGAGGCTGACTTTATGGTTTTAAGAACTGCTATAGTACGCTCTACGTCTTTTTCGGTGGAACGGAAAGGGACAAGAAGCAAAAGAGAATATTGATTATATGCCTCGACTATTATTTGGTTGTCTTCAAGTAATTGAGCTATCTGATATCCCGAAAACCCGGTATTAGTGATATCTACGATTATTTTGGATTCATCCCGGTCAAAGACGGAAGAATTTCTTTCTTTAAGCTCCGAAGTGGTTATCACTTTGAAATTGGGTAAAAGATTTATTTCGTAATTTAATTTTTGAGCAATATCAAGTAAGTGATTAATTACTTGATTTCCTCTTTGCATCATCATTTCCCGTGCGGCATCAAGCGAAGCCAAGAGTATGTAAGAAGGACTGGATGTTGACAGGATTCGGTATGAATCTCTTAATATTTCGGAATTAATTTTGCCATTTTTCCAATGAATCATTCCTGCCTGTTGTAATGCTCCTCCTTGCTTATGAGTACTTTGGATACATATATCAGCACCCGCCTCCATGGCGGAAACGGGAAGTTTTTTAGAAAAATGTAAGTGTGCTCCCCAAGCTTCTTCAATAAAAATAATCAGATTTGGATATTCTTTCCGTATTCTTTTAACTAACTCTTTGAGATCCAAGACAATTCCTTCATAGGTAGGATTTGTAATAAGTAAAACCTGGGGCGTAGTCCGTTTGATTGCATTTAATATCTCGCTGATTGTATTCGGAAGAAAAATCTGTAATTCTCTATCAATGCGGGGAGGGATAAACATTAAGTTAATTGAATAATCTTCGCAAGCAGCCACAACTGATTTGTGTACGTTTCTTTGAGCAAGAATTCTTAGATTAGGAATTTGTTTACTCAAAGCTCTTAAGACGATGAAATTGCTGCCCGTAGAGCCATTCACGGAAAATAAAGTATGATCTGCCCCGTATGCTTTTGCCGCACTGTCATATGCTTTTTTAAATATGCCTGACGGCTCGGAAGGAAATCCCAACAATTGATAAGAAACGGAGACATCGCTTTCGTAGGGATTTATAACGCGAGCAGAAGCATTATCCAGAGACGGAGTGCACCATCTCACAGTCTCCCTGGCATGATTATTCAGGGTATGTGTAATTGGCAACGGTAAAATTTCTCTCGTTTTTGTTGTCATGTTAGCCTAAATTAAGTATAGCATGCATCAATAAATTCTTGTGCATATTTATGATCTCGTATTATAATGGATATTATGGATGATTCAAGTGCTCAGTCCGATAGCCTAATCAAAAGCAATCAGACGTCTTCTGTTCCCGTCAACGACATAGCTCATATAACAGAGGAAATGTATAAGAAGAATAAGGAACTTGCCGAAAAGAATAAGGCATTAGCGCTTCTTAGAAAAATAGACGGAATAGTTCTTAGTAAGGTTACTGATCTTGGTCAAGTAGGTCAAGAAATTGTAAATACAATTATAGGAGAGCTTTCTTTTAAAATGATTGCAATTTTGATGCTAGATAAAGAGAATAAAAACGTAGGAAGGCTTGCCGTTTCTCAAACAGATGCAACGACTCAGGCGGAAATTAAATTAAATCAAAAACTTTTCGGTGAAAAAATTCCCCTCACTGAAGAATCAAATCTGATCGTTAAGGCAACGAAAACCCGGGTGATGCAATTAACTCACGGATTAAACAACACCCTGATTCCTCATTTTTCAGAGGAGCAATCAAAAGTTGCGCAAGAAATATTGGGGATCAATGCGTCTTTTGTATATCCGCTTATCGTAAGAGAAGAAGTAATAGGCGCGATGGTAATTTCTATTGATGACCGTGAAGAACATTCAGAATTTAAAAATGAATTGATAGACCGATTGTCGGGGGTTATAGGGATCGCTATTGATAATTCTCTTTTGTATCGGAAGCTTCAGGATGCAAATTTGCGGCTACAAGAAATAGACAAGTTGAAGGATGAGTTTGTGTCTCTGGCATCTCACGAACTTCGGACACCGATGACCGTTATCAAATCTTATCTTTGGATGATGTTGGATAAGAATAATGTGACTGCGCTTTCCGAAAAACAAAGGATGTACATTGATAGGGCATACACCTCGACACAAAGACTTATTAATTTGGTCAACGACATGCTGAATGTTTCCAGAATTGAGTCAGGTAGATTTACTTTGGCAATGAAGGCGATAGATGTTGGAGAATTAATTGCGACCATACATACCGAGATGTTGCCCAAAGCCCAAGAACAAAAAATAAATTTGGAGTTTGCGAGACCCTTACAGCCGTTGCCACAGGTCCAAGCTGATCCGGAAAGAGTGGAGCAAGTTTTGATAAATCTGATTGGTAATTCTTTGAAGTTTACCTCAGAGAACGGAACAATAAGAATTTCAGTTGAGCATAACGCAAAAGACGGAACAGAAATCGTTTCGGTTATAGACGATGGGAAGGGAATTGGCACCGAAGATATGCCCAAACTATTCCAAAAGTTTTCGATGGTAGGGACTAATTATCTGGTAAAACAAAATGCTCAGGGAACAGGATTGGGGTTATATTTATCAAGAGCAATAGTTGAATTAATGGGTGGGAAAATCTGGGTAGAATCGAAAGGTTTGGGAAGAGGTTCTAAATTTAGCTTTACCTTAAAAACCGTTTAAATTACCTTGAATTTTTCAAGATAAACTTTTACTTCATCAATCAGACTTCCCGGGGTAATTTGACTTTTGATTAAATAACCGCTTCCGAGCTCTAGGGCTGTTTTTATTTCTTCATCTTTATCTAAATTAGTCAGAAAAACAACGCATTTATTAGGCGCCTGGGGAGTTATGCTCTGCATTTCTTTCATGACGGTCAATCCGTCTTTTTTGGGCATGATTATGTCAAGTAAAACAAGATCATATCCTCCAGCTTTCATTTTCTCCAAAGCAGCTTCTCCGTCGACAGCCGATTCAACCCTGTATCCTTCTCCCGAAAGTATATCAACGTATAGTTCTCTTAAAAATAAATCGTCTTCGACGACTAAAATTTTGGAAGGTTCCATAAAAAGATGGTATCAACAGCGCTGACTAATGTCAACTGATATATTGAATGAAAACGATAACTATAGTATGATTTTCTTAGACCCTTAAGGGTATCCTTTATGGTGCTAACAGACTTGTCCAGTTATAAGAGCATATACTTGCAGACTGCAAAAGAATACGTTGTTAATATGTCTTCGGGCTATTCAAAATTAGTCGTAAATTCTTTGGATAATGAAGCAATTAGCGTGATTCATATTGGCTCGCATTCTTTAAAAAGCCAGAGTCAGGTTATGGGCTTTACAAAAATTGCTGAATTATCTGAAAATATTGAAAAATTTTCTAATGAAATTCTAACCAAATCATGCATTGTTGATGAGAAATTTCTGAGTTTTTTGAAAAATACTATTGATCAATTAAATCTTGAGGTATCTATAATTGAAAGATCACGATGAAAATATTGTTAATTGAGGACGATTTATTTTTTCAAAAATTTTACTCAAATAAACTGAAAGAGTGCGGAGTGGAGGTCGAAATTGCGGGTGACGGTGAAGAAGGTCTTCTGAGAATGGAAAGTTTCAATCCCAACTTGGTTTTACTCGATTTGATTATGCCAAAACTTGACGGATTTGCCGTCTTGACTGCGCGCTCTCAAAATGAGATTTTAAAAAAAATTCCAGTCATCGTTTTTTCAACGCTTGGTCAAGAAAAAGATGTAGAAAACGCCAGGGCCCTAGGAGCAAACGGTTATATAAATAAAGGTTTTTTTGATTTCAATAGCTTGGTTGCGACAATTAATCAGGTTATAAAATCTAGTTAAATATTAAATCTGCCCTATGTTAATTACAGACGAACAGCTAAAATCTCTGGTTATAAAAAATGGTCTGATAGATGAGAAGGAATTTTCTGAAATAGAGGAGGAAGCAAAAAGTTCAGAAGCCAGTGTGGCGGAAACATTGGTTGATAAGGATTTTATTACAGATGAAAATTTAGGAATGCTGATTTCAGACTTCCTTAAGTATCCCTTTATAGTTTTAGCAAAAATTGCGATTCCCTCAGAAGTCTTTAATATAATTCCGGAAAAAACAGCCAGACGAAAAAGAGTAATTCCTTTTGCCAAGGATGCAACCGGAGTTAAGTTGGCGATGGCAGACCCTTCGAATAGGGAACTAGTGCAGATGATATCTAAAAAGATTGGTCTTCCTGTAACAACATATTTAGCGACTGAGCAGGATATTTCAAATGCTCTTAAAGTTTATAGAAAAGATTTACAAAATACTTTTGACCAGCTCATAAAGTCTAGTGAAATTCCGATGTCCAAAATTGTCGATCTTTTGGTCAACTATGCCGCTGAAGATAAGGCTTCAGATGTGCATATTGAACCGCAGGAAAAAAATTCACTGGTTCGTTTCAGAATCGATGGAATTTTACACGATGTTCTTTTGTTGCCGAAAAGTTTACATGATCAGGTGATTACCAGAATCAAGATTTTGTCTAGACTTAGAACAGATGAACATTTAAGTCCTCAGGATGGAAAAATGAGAATTGCCTTGGAAGAAGAGGACATTGATATTCGTGTCTCAATACTGCCCGTAACCGAGGGGGAAAAAGCCGTACTTAGGCTTTTGTCATCAAAGTTTAGAAAATTTTCTTTGGTAGACTTGGGAATGAATGAAAAAGACTTAAAGAAGGTTGATGATGCCTATAACAAATCTTACGGCATGATTTTGTCCACCGGTCCGACAGGGTCGGGGAAAACAACCAGTATATACGCAATTTTAAAATTATTAAATACGCGCGAAAAAAATATTACAACCATTGAAGATCCTGCAGAATACAGAATAAAGGGGGTCAATCAAATCAATGTAAATGTCAAGACAAATCTAACCTTCGCTAACGGATTAAGATCTATCCTGAGACAGGATCCGAATATTATTTTTGTCGGAGAAATTCGAGATTCAGAGACGGCCGGAATTGCAGTCAACGCATCGTTGACCGGACATTTAGTTCTCTCAACCCTCCATACGAATGATGCTGCGACTGCATTGCCCAGACTTATCGATATGAACGTTGAGCCATTTCTTGTCGCATCAACAGTAAATGTAATAATTGCCCAAAGATTGGTTAGGAAAATTTGTGAAATATGTAAAGGTACAAGACCTATTACCAAAGAAGAGCTTCTAAAAAATTTGCCTCCCGAAACTATAAATAAATATGTTGGAGAGAAAACTAATGTCACGATTTATCAAGGTGCCGGCTGCAAGATTTGTCATATGACGGGATATTCCGGAAGAATCGGAGTCTTTGAGGTTTTGGAAGTTACAAAAACTATTCGTGATTTAATTACCAAAAGGAATGACGCCGATGTTATTTCGGAAAAAGCAATTGAAGAAGGAATGACAACGATGTTGGATGATGGATTGGAGAAAATTTTCAAGGGATTAACGACGATTGAAGAAGTATTGAGAGTTACTAAAATTCAAAATAAATAAAATGACCCATTCGGCAAGCTCAGGGTCAAAGTGAATCAATCGAACCTATGATAAGAACAGACAACGTCACAATGTCCAATAATGACAAGCTTAGCACGCTGAGCGACTTAAGCACTATGCTTTCGGCAGGTATTCCTCTTTTGGAGTCGGTAGAAGCATTGTTGGAAGATGCTAAGGGAAATCAAAAGAAATTTTTGGAAGTATTGAGGGATGATCTTAATCAGGGTAAGCATGTTTATTTTACTTTTTCTAAATTTCCAAATGTTTTTTCGAAGGTTGTAGCAAGCATTGTAAAAGCTTCCGAAGAGGCAGGGACGCTGGATGTCACCCTGAAAGATCTTAAGGAAAACTTGAAAAAGGATATGGAATTTTCCGACAAAGTAAGATCTGCCATGATATATCCTTTGTTTATAGTCGGTTTATTTTTTGCGGTCCTCCTCATGATGCTTATTGTAGTTATTCCTAAAATTTCCACTGTTTTTTCCAGAATGAATGTTGTTCTTCCTCTTCCTACGAAAATAATGATTTCTATGTCAAATGCAGTTATGAATCAAACTGTTTTTGTCGTTATCGGTTTTCTAGTATTTACTATTTTAGCGATTTTTCTTTATAAAAAACAACAGAGATTATTAGTGGGTTTGCTTGTTAAGCTTCCTGTTATATCAAGTTTGACTAAAGATATTGATTTAACAAAATTTTCCAGAAATTTTTACCTACTTTTGAATGCAGGAATTCCAATAACCAGCGCTTTGGAATTAACGGAAAACGTTGTTGCAAATCCTGATGTTAGGGTAGGAATAAAACATGCAAAAGAAGAGGTAGCCAGCGGAAAAAAACTTTCGGAGGGGTTCAAAAATAACAGAAAGATTTTTCCAAGCATAATGATAAGAATTACGGAGGCAGGAGAACGCAGTGGATCATTGGATAAGTCTATGTTAGAAATTTCAGATTTTTTAGATTATCAGGTATCAAATAAATTAAAAACAGCAACTGCTCTTCTGGAGCCGATTATGTTGGTAGCGATTGGATTAGGAGTCGGCGGAATGATGATAGCTATTATTGGTCCTATCTACAGCATGATTGGACAAGTGGGTGGAAAATAATGAGGACGCAACGCGGTTTTACATTGGTGGAATTAATTGTCACAGTCTCGATATTGGTAATTTTGTTAGGGTTTATAACTATTGGTTTAGATCGTTCACAGCAAGGTGCCTCATTGGCATCGGCGCAGGAAGAATTAGTAACCGACCTAACGCAACAACAGCTAAAAGCAATGATTGGGGATACGGAGGGGAGATCATCCTCCAACTCTTACGGAATTCATTTTGATTCAAATCAATATGTTATCTTTCATGGGGCAACATATTCTTCTTCTGATTCCTCCAATACCATAATCACTTTGGACAACAATTTGCAATTTAATAATCCTAATTTTGATGTCATTTTTTCAAAGCTCAGCGGAACAACTTCGGCAAGAATTATATACATGCAAGAAAAGAATAGTTCTAAATTGAAACAAATTCATTTAAATATTTTTGGAGTTGTGAACCAAGTGGATTCATTATGAGAAATAAATTTTTGATTAAACAAAATGGCCAATCGTTGGTAGAAATTGTTCTAGTGATGGCATTGAGCGCTATTATTTTACCTGCTTTATTGACCGGTTTTGTATCTTCGCGTCAGGGAAAAGTTCAGCAATCACAAAGAACTCAAGCAACCTATCTTCTGGATCAAACAATAGATTCATTAAGAAGTGTTAGGGAGAGAAATTGGGAATCATTTGCTGTCGATGGCACATACCATACAGCGACTCTTTCCGGCACTTGGGTGTTGGCTTCCGGGCCGGCTACTGTTAACGGTTTTACCCAACAGATAATTATAAGTGATGTGGGCAGGGATTTAACGGGCACAATTGCTACTTCGGGCGGGACGTTGGATCCGTCCAGTAAGAAAATTAACGTCTCGATTACATGGAGTCAGCCTTATATCTCTACTGTTAGTGCCAGTTTGTATATGACAAGGTATTTAAGTAATAATGCTTTCACTCAAACAACGGCTGCGGATTTTAACTTAGGCATTTTGAATAGTTCGCAAGTGACAAATACGGCCGGGGGAGAAGTAATCTTAATAAATAATAATAAAGCGAAGTGGTGTTCCCCCGCTCTTTCTACCGCGACAATCGATTTGCCTGATGGTCCTCCTGTGGCAGTTAGTGCGGTTGCTAACTCGACAACGACTTCAATTCCAAATAATGTTTTTGTCGCAATAGCTCCTTTCGCAACTACGTCGGGCAAGTTGGCTTATGTAACCGTAACTGCCAATACTGATCCGCCGGTTCCGACATTGAAGGGTACTTTTACGCTTGATCCAAGTAAGTACAGTAATTCCGGTTTGGTTCCGACCGGAATAAATCTAACCAATAGTTTTAAAACTAATGACGTAAAATACTACACTTCACCCGGCGGCAAATTGTATGCGCTCTTGGCAACCGATCTGTCAGATCACGAAGTTGTAGCGGTACAAATAAATAACGGGACGGGGGATTCGTATCAAGATCCCGTCAATAAAATTTATAAGTATTGGACATTTTTTAACACGACAATGTACCCCGTAACTCAACCGGCACTTGTTAACAACAATCTTGAAACAGGAAATATTTCCCCGTATTCAACGGTTATCAATAGCGGTACAGGCGTTATAAATAGTACTCCCATACATATGGGAACATATTCTGCCAAACTTACAACCACCAAAAATAGTCTAAGCGGCGTGGGCGGCGGAGGAGGATGCTCCGGAGGAAAACGAATTCAGGTTGTTCCAAATACAACATATTCTTGGTCAGGCTATATAAATGTTCCAACGAGTGGAAATACCAAATTTAAAGATGCGCGTGTCAGGGTCGTTTATTATACTGCTTGTGCCGGCGGCTCTGTTATTAGTACGAATGACAGTAATTTGGTTTCTACAACCGGTCAGGGTTGGGTTCAGGTTACGGGATCGGCTGCTACTGATAGCACGACGAATCCTTATGCTGAAATACAATTATTGCTAGAGTCATCCAGCAGTGGGACAACCTCAACGGCCTACTTTGATGATATCTCAATGAGTTTGGTTTCTTCGACTTTTAATGATCAGGCGCCGTTTGGTTACGGGGCTTCATATATTACAATACTTGGAGATACCGGATATATTGATTCGGGAGGATACCTATATACATTTGATCTAAGCAATATTGACAGTAAATCGCCAACCGTAGGTCTTGATCAAGTTGGTTGCAGAATACTTCTGGACGGGTATGACTGTAAGCCGGGAACTACCGCTTCAGACTTGAAATATACCTCGGGAGAAACAGGAGCAAGTTGGAGCGACGTTGGTTCGCCGGCTCACAATACCTGTTCGGATGGAGGCAATATTGAACTTAATGCCGACCATCAGCTTTCCGCAGTCCAAGTCGGAAGCAATAAATATGTATACGCTGCAGTAGGCGCCGGTACAAATCCGGAGTTAGACATTGTTGATGTTTCAACTCCTCCGACGAGTAATCTCACTAGCGGTACATGCGGAAGAGGTAGTGATGCCGGATGGAAAGCTACGGGTACTTTGGATTTTGATCCGGCTTCGGGGACAGAAGAAGCAGCCAATTCCGTCTATGCAAAAGCAGACGGGACTAGAGCTTATATGTCATCAAACGGTGGAATACTGCATTCGGGAATACCCGATAGCGACCAGTTTTATATTATTGATACCACCAACAAAAGCAGTCCTAGTTTTTTATCAAAATGGTCTTCGAATGGTTCCGGACATTGGGCCAATACGGCCCAAACAGGCTATTACAACGGAGATTCAACCAATATTGAGCTTTATCCAAGGCGTGCTCTGACGGTATTAAACGGGCAGCGTGCCGTCCTTGTCGGCCAGGATGGTATTCCCAATGACGGAATAGAACCCAAGGAATATCAAGTTTTGAATTTAGAAACGGAAGCTACTCTGTCCTACTGCGGTGGAATAAATTTTCTTCCGGGATTCAATGATTTAACCTCTGTTTCGGAAGCCGATGGGGACAATTTTGTTTATATGGTTGCAAATACCAACGAAAAACAATTGAAAATTATTCAGGGAGGACCGGACACGGGAATATATGCTGATTCCGGAACACTTGAATCTTCAATTTTCGACGCAACTCTTTCTAATTCATTCTATCATTTTTTTGCGACTGTTAATCAGCCGACAAATACAATAATAGAGGCCCAAGTTGCGGTAGCTCCTCCCGTTAATAATAGCTGTACTTCCGCAGTATTTAATTATGTTGGACCAAATGGAGATCCGACAGCCTACTTTACAAGTAATGCCGGCACTATATCCGGAATAATACCCTTTGGTACGTACGCCAATGGTGGTTATCAAAATCCCAACCGCTGCTTCAGATTAAAATTTTTTCTTTCTACAACTGATGAAAATCAGACACCGACACTATATGATTTTACGGTTAATTATTCCCCATAGGATGGGGCAGACTCATGAAGAAACTTTTTAAAAATATAAATTTTGCACGCTGGACGAACACATGTTTTCAGAAGGGGACAACGATAGTAGAGCTACTATTATATATGGCTATTTTAGCCGTTTTGCTTACGGTGTTAACTTCAATTTTCACCTCCGCGTTAGATGTTCAGTCGGAATCAAATGCTACGTCCAGCGTGGAGCAGGACGGTAATTTTATCCTTGCCAGGTTAAGTTATGATATCCATAGGGCTTCAGGTATAAATATTCCCGCCACCAATGGGGCGACTGCTAATAATTTCCAAATAGTTATCGGTGGGGTTAACTATACATATAGTATAGATGGGAATAATAATTTGGTTCTTGCGAATGATTTGGGGACAAATAATTTGAATGATTACGGTTCCAGCGTCTCAAATTTTTCAGTACTTCGTTTGGGAAATACAGGAGGAATTGAGAATGCGCTGCAGATTAGTTTTACGATTACGTCAAGATTAAAAAGAGTTTCAGGTTATGAAACAAAGAATTTTCAGACGAATCTTTCTTTGAGAAGACAATGATATGAAAAATTTTCAATTTTCAATTTACAATTTTCAAAAGGGGCAGGCGCTTATTACTTTGTTGTTTTTTGTAATTATTGCATTGACAATTACTTCCGCCGCAATAATAATTATAATTACCAACTCCATTTCCGTCAGTAAGTTTCAAGAAGGAACGCAGGCATATTATGCAGCGGAAAGTGGAGCAGAGAATGCGTTGTTGCGATTGTTGCGTGATCCGAATTATAGTGGCGAAACTTTAACTATTGGTTCGGAAACAATAGTGGTAACTGTCTCCGGAAGTAATCCGAAAACAGTGGTGTCAGTCGGACAAGACGGAAATTTTCAAAGAACAGTCCAGGCGCAAATGAATTACAATAATGGATATTACACGGTTTCTAATTGGAAGGAATTATAAATATGCTTTCTAAAAGTCATCCGATCATTTTGTTTGTAGACAGACTGGGATTTAGTCTTTATCAGGATACATTGGCAAATGTTTTAAAGTTTAATTTTACTTCGGATCTGGTTGCCAATATGGACGTGATCAGCAGGGCGCAACTTATTAGCCTTGTCGCAACGCTTATTCAAATAAATAAAATCGTTTCCAGCGATATTGCGATAATTTTGTCAGATGACGTAATTTATATAAAGGATTTGGCAGTTCCTGCACAAAAACCGCCCTTAGCTCCGCCGGTCTTAACTCCGGTTCCGGTTCAAGCTCCGGCTCCCAAGACAGAAGGTGCCGAAGATAAGGAATGTAAAGACGAAGTTGAAAGCTTTTTGGAAAATATTCCTTTTGAAGAAGTTCTGGCCAGAGTCATTAAAACGGAAAGTATGAACAGAGTTGTTGCAGTAAATAAAGATCTAGTTATGTCGATAGTGGATGCATTTGTGACGAAAGGATCTAATCTGGATACAATAGTCCCGGCATTTATATACGGACAAAATATAAATTTTACAGCCGGATTAACTCCGGGTAACGTGAAAACAGTTTTGGGAAATATTGAGATTTTAAAATCGGGAAATTTATTGACCGATCAAGAAAAAATTATTCTTTTCCGTAATTTGAAAGGTCAAACAGAGGCTTTGCCGACAAGCGTAGCTAAAAAACCGCAAAATCGCAGGCAGTATTTGTTGGCTGGCGTATTTGTAATCTTACTTATTATTCTTGGAGTAGTTTATGTGACATCTCAAGGGTCCAATGGAAATTCTCAGCCTCAAACCGCTGTGGCACCAAATGTTCAAACGATAGTGCCGACTGCCGTTCCAACCGTGGTTCCTGCTATAGCTACGTCATCGGCAACAGTCATTCCTACGGATTTGAAAACTGTAAATATAATAATCTCGCACAGCGCTCAATCTTCAGTAATTGCAACCAGTCTGAAAACGGGCCTTTCGAATATGGGATTTCAGAATGTAACTGATCAAGTTTTGGAGGTCTCGATTCCGGAAAAATCATCTGTTGTATTTTCTCAAAATATTTCGGCAGATTTACGTAGTAGTATTATTGCTGAATTGAAAGAAGTGTTGCCCAACTTTTCGGTTTTGGAGAACCAAGATTCAAATTCTACGGTCAACATATCAATAGGAAAATCCTAGAGTAAAATAGTCCTTGACAGGATTTTTCCTGTATGATTATACTAATTATGTACATAAGAACTGCCCTATGAAATCATTTAAGAATCAAAAAGGTTTTACATTAATCGAACTTCTCGTAGTTATCGGTATCCTCGCAGTCTTGCTCGCAATCACTCTTATCGCCATTAATCCGGCTAGACAGTTCTCTCA
>Ga0182027_10000665_pt1 | contig 58742 bp, 53 predicted proteins | sample 712E1DmetaG_FD_121300 | JGI IMG/M metagenome (GOLD analysis project Ga0182027, IMG submission 121300) | Permafrost microbial communities from Stordalen Mire, Sweden - 712E1D metaG (Illumina Assembly) | ecosystem: Environmental > Terrestrial > Soil > Wetlands > Permafrost | place: Sweden...
CCACGCTGTACACCATACCCGGTACTCCGGCAGCAGGATGGAACGAGGTCCAGATATCCGATCAGAATTCGTATCGGTATCTGCGGTTTGCCTCGGCGGCCAATGCCTACTGTACCATTGCTGAAATGGAATTCTACGGAAGCGCGTCCGTGGCGCTGTCGAAAATGGCCACGTCCGCTTTGCCGGGGTCGCAAAACCGCGAGCTGCCGAAACAATACAGCCTCTCGCAGGTTCTAGGCGGCGCGAATTCTTCTTCGGTTCAAATCTCATTCGCGCTGCCCGTGGCTTCGGACAAAATCCGATTCGACCTGTTTGACCTGCGGGGAAAATGCATCGAAACCGTGGTGCGGCGCGGAAGTCAGCCGGGGTATAATGTAGTTGAATTCACCAATAACGGCCGTCAATTAACAGCAGGAACGTATCTGTGCAGGATGCACACGGAAGGCTTTGATAAAGCGGTAAGTATTTTCGTCCGCTGAGAATACGATTCCGGGTCGATTGGTTTTTGGGGACCCGCCCGAAAAGGCGGGTCCCCTTCCTGTTCATGTCCGCGGCTTACTCCAGGCGGAAAAAGAATGTTGCCCCTTTGTCAACTTCAGCCTTTGCCCAGATCGCTCCGTGATGCTTATCGACGATGCTTTTTGCGATGGCAAGACCAATGCCCGTCCCCTTGAATTCCTTTTCGGTGCGCAATCGAATGAAGGGCTTGAATATTATGTCAACGTCACTGATGTTAAAACCGACGCCATTGTCCGTGATGAAAAAGGTCGTCTGGCCGGTGTCGCTGTGCGTGCCGAATTCAATGCGGGCGCGAGTAGTCTTTGACGTGTATTTCCATGCATTACGGATGAGGTTTTCCATGAGGATACGGACAAGTCCGGGATCCGCCTCAGCGAGACAATCAGGCGCAATGACAAAATCAATTTCACGGAGAGGGTTGGATGACTTCAATTCCATGTAAAAAGATCGCACGAGATCGCTGAGATTGGTTTTTTCCCGACGGACTTCTTGCCGTACGATGCCGGAAAGCGTAAGCAGATCAGTGATGACCTCCGACATCCGCTGGGTGGTATTCACGATATGCCCAATCGCCTCTCTTGAGTCTTTTCCCATGGTTTCAAGGTCCTTTTTCAGGACCCCAAGGCAGGCGACTATTGAATTGAGCGGGTTGCGCAAGTCGTGCGAAACCGAGTAGCTGAAAGTTTCCAGTTCTTTGTTCGCAAGAACCAACTCTTCGGACCGAATCCGAAGCAGCCGCTGTGCCTCAACGCGGTCAGTGATATCGAGGATTGCCAATAAGTACTGCTGGGAGGCCTCATCCGACCTTTTATAACCGATCGTTTCCATTTGTGCATGGAAAATGGAATTGTCTTTTCTTGCTATCCTGACTTCAATAGTCGTTTTGGGGGCAAAAGGAATGAGCCGATGAAAGAACTCCTGGAAGAATCTCTTGTCCTCTGAGAAAACGAGTGAATGGAAGGGTTTTTGAAGAATGAATTCCTTGTCACTCCCCAATAATCGGGCAAAAGTAACGTTTGCTTCGAGAATAATTCCATTGTCGTTAACGGACACATAGCCGATGGGCGAATAGTCGTAAAGGTCGGAAAACCGGGCTCGGGATTTCTCGACTTCCATCCTTCCGGATTGCAGCTCTTCATTCTGCATCTCCAGTTCCACCTGGTGGACCTGCAACTCGTGCACGACCTTAAGCGCGTCAGTTGACGATTTCTGTTTCTCTTTAGGCCTTGCCGCGAGTCTTCTTTCAGCGCGTTTTCGTAGTGTCGGAACTCTTTTGATCCCTTTCCCGGATCTTGTCGAATTTTTGAATTCTGGAACAGCAGCACGTCTTGTCACCAAGACTTTATCCCCAGCTTTTTTCATTTGCTCCTCCGCAAGAACCGAAACAGAAACCTTGAGCGGATCGCGTCAATAGAAATACGGTTATAGCCAATACGGTATTCGCACGGTTCGGAAGCATGAAGTACAGACAATATAGGTCATGGCTGCGATGAAAAGGGGTTTTTACAATTGAGAACATTCGCAGTAACGGGAACCATGCCAAAGCAGGCGCGAGGTTGAAAAGATGAAGGAAAATTACTCTGCATCCCGGCCGCTGACAGTCTATTCACACGAAAAGGGTCCCCTGCATCCTCATGACTTTCCCGCTGGCTTGGTTATTGCGTACTTATAGAGTGTAAGAACGTTGTGCATGTGCAGGCCGTGCGGCAGAACGCGCCGCTGCACCCCACCTTCGCAAGTCAGATTATGGCAATGGGAGTACGAGATGAATGGCAATGAGAATTCGAGGGAAGAACTTATCGCGGAGAACGCCGCCTTGCGTCATGAACTTGAGGGTATCCGCAGCCGGAATAATCAGGTCCAAGGCTCCGGGGACCCTGCGAACGGGGGCTTCTGCTCCACCCTAATCAGCGATGTGCCGGAGTATCTTTACAGCATTGATTTTACACAAGGAGAAATAGTCGCCGTATTTCACAGCCCGCAATGCGAGGAAATCACGGGATATTGTCCTTGCGACTACACGATCAACCCGAATCTGTGGATGGACATGATCCATGAAAAGGACCGTGAAAGGGTGAGGATTTTTCTGCAAAATCTCCGGGAACCGCTCCATTGCAAGTCGATCGAACACAGGATCATCCATAAGGACGGCTCTGTGCGATGGGTTCTCAACATGTCGACGGTCCATAAGGACATCAATGGTTCGACGGTGCGCCAGTCGGGGTTCCTCATCGACGTGTCCGGCCGAAGGGAAGAAGACGAACGCAACATGAAACTCCTCGACGAGACGCGCAGGACTTCTTTCACCGATGATCTGACGCAGCTCTATAACAGGCGCGCGTTTCGGGTCTTGACGGAACAGCAGGTTCTCGTCGCCGGCCGGATCAATCATTCGGTCCTGCTCTTTTTCATCGATGTCGACGGCCTCAAACACGTCAATGACACCTATGGGCATTCCGGAGGCGATAAGCTTCTTGTCAGCCTTGCGGAGATTCTCAAGTGTACGTTCCGCGAATCAGACATTATTTCCCGGATCGGCGGCGATGAATTTGCGGTATTATCCATGGAAATAGGTCCGGACGCCAGTGACATTCTTCTTGAACGTCTCCAGGCAAATATCGAAAAGAGGAACAGGGAAGGACACGATGACGCGGCATTGTCCGTGAGCGCGGGCGTGGCGCGGTATAACCTGGACGGATCCGATTCCGTTACCGACCTGCTCGACAGGGCAGATAAGGACATGTACCTTCGAAAAACGAACAAATTTTCCGCTGCCGGCCAAAATATTTCTGCGGACTGTTGTGTGGAAAATGGAAAAAGTTATGACAAAAGTGCTGTTGGTTGACGATAACGATGCGTTGTTGTTTGCGTTCAAAAAGCTTTCACAGGCATATGACTTCTCGGTTGAAACCGCCGATACGTTCGAGCTCGCCGTAAATCTGCTGTCAAAGGAACGCTATGATGTTCTCATAACGGATTTGAACTTGACCGGGCTCGCCCGGCAAGAAGGGTATGAGATAGCCAAGACTGCCAGGCGATTCAATCCGGACATTCGCACCTATATCTGGACTGCCTATGACGGCGAAAAGGAACGGGAAGAGGCCGCCAGAATCGGCGTCAAAAAGGTACTGTCCAAACCCGTCACGTTCAGAACGCTTTTGTCAATCATCGACGAGAATACCGCACTTGAGAGGAATTCAGTTCCATGCAGCAGGTAACCTGCCTGTCTCCAGGCCCCAGAATACTGAGCGCCATTCCCTTGTCCGACGGCAAGGCGGAGGGGTTCCTGTGGCACGCGCAGGGAGGTTTGCCCCGGCCGGCCCAGCACCATTCCACGATACCGGAAACGATGATCGTCGGCGAAGTCGGCATGATGCGACAAGCGGTCCAGACGGTCAGCCTGGTCATGGAAAACTCTATTTATCAAGTAACCGAGCGCCTGGGCAAATCGTACGCGGGCATATTTGTCGCCTTCAGGGAAATGCTTCACGATCCGGTCCTCTTGGGAGCGATGCAGGAAGAGATCGAAAAACGCCGCCTGGATGCCGGAAGTTCGATAACAAAAGTGCTTGAATCATTCCGCAAACGGCTTTCCGAAGCGCAAACGCCGGTTTTCAGGGATCGGGCGGCAGACCTCCTGGAGCTGCAGACAAGCCTCCTGGATGCGCTGGACAGCGCAGAAGGGTACGGCGGAAATTTGGGCGCACCCTGTCCCGAACGTGTGAGAGAGAACAACACGATCGCCGTGGTCGGGACGCTCACCCCGCGGCTTGTGCTTGATCTCAAGAACACCGACGTGCGGGGCATAGCGTGCGAAGTTGCGGGGCCCACTTCTCATGCGTCAATTCTGTGTCGTGCATTTGGAATTCCCGCCGTTTCGGGCGTGAAGCAAATTCATCACCAGTTGCCGCAGAACGACTATGCCGTCATGGACGGGAAAAGCGGTACGATCCGGTGCGCCGGCGGGCGTCAGGCGTTTTCCGAATCGACGAATCCCGCAGCAGGCCGTCCGGACAAAAGCGTCGGGCTGGACCTTTCGAGGGTAATTCTCATGGCGAACCTTAACCTTTCGCAGAACGCCATCAGCGCTTTCGCCGCCGGTGCGCAGGGCATCGGCCTGTACAGAACCGAATTTGAATTTATGCTCGATAACAGGCTCTTGTCGAAACAGGAGCAGTTCATCAGATACCGCTCCGTGGTTGTTGCAATGATGGGGCACCCGGTGACGATCAGGCTCCTTGATATTTCGGTTGACAAAACAGCCGGTATTTTTGAATCGTTCGGCAGTCCGGATGACCCGTCCTGCTCCGGAGCCTTGTTTCTTTTGTCAAGGCCGGAGATCCTTGAAGCTCAGGCCAAGGCCATTTCAGAGGCCTCTCTTTTCGGTCCGGTGCGGGTTGTGTATCCAATGGTGGCCGACACGAAACAGTTTCTGCAGTTGAAAAGGGCGTTCTCGGCTGCCGTTGGCGAAGAGTTGTCGGCGCGGCTCAAACACGGCGCCATGATAGAGCTTCCCTCTGCGGTGGATGATGCCCGGGGAATTCTTGAAGCGGCGGACTTTGCGTGCCTGGGCACCAATGATTTGATAAAACATCTCCTTGATGTCGACCGGGAAACCGCGGTCGCCCACGATGCCCGGATCGTGAATTCGCCCAAACTCTGGGAGGCCATCGGCCGCGTGGCGTTGGCGGCAACTACTTGGGGCAAAGAACTGACCGTGTGTGGCGAAATGGCGTCCAATCTGCACGTCCTTCCGGCGTTCATGGATCTGGGCATCAGAACATTCAGCATGAACATATCCATGATCAGGTCCTTGAGAAAAAGAATGGAGTGATAGAACGCCTTTACAGTAAGGTATTCCCTTCAACCAGGACTGCCTGAGCATGGAGGTAACGAGCGGACTGTATTTTGGCGTCGATGTCCTGATACACTCCGGCCACCGCCTCGGGCGTCAGGCCCACGACCGGCGCCACTTCTTCCGGACTATATCCGTTGATTTTCCCCCACAGGCACAGGTCCATTTTTTCATAGGAAATAGAAAAGAAGAACTCATCCTGGCCTTGCGCCAGCGAATAGGTGTCGGTGGTGGGTGGCCGCGTTCGTATTTCTTTTGGAATGCCAAGGCATTCCGCGAGTTTGTACACTTGTGATTTATACAGGTGTGCAATGGGCTTTACGTCCCCTGCGCCGTCACCCTGCTTGACGAAAAAACCCAGGTCATGTTCCAGGCGGTTGGGCGTTCCGGCAACGATATAGTTAAGGCGGTCGGCGTGATAATATTCGAGCATTGCCCGGATGCGCTGTTTGAAATTGGTCGCGGCGACGATTTCCAGATATGACTTTACGTTAAGACGTTGCTTGACTAAATCACCGTGCGGCGGCTGAGCCACGATCGAAAAATAGGGCAGGCTCGCGGCCTGGGTCACGTTTCGAAACACTATCTTGGATTTCCAGCCACTACCGTACCCGGGAATAATCGTGCGCACGATCTCGTCGTACCGCTGGTAAAATCCCACTGTTTCCAGAATCGGCGATATGTCCTGCCGTATTTTTTGTGTTGCGCAGTGGTTGATGGCCAAATCTCCCAGGTAGAGCGATTCCTCGGCCGACTGGCGCTCGGACATTTGGAGTGCGAGTACCTGGTCCGGGCCGAACACCTTGGCGCACAGGGCCAGCGTAACGCTGCTGTCGATCCCTCCCGAAACCCCGACAATGAATCCCTTTCGCTTAAAGGTCTTGAGCGAATGCGAAAGGGTTTCCAGAATTCGCGCGATTTCCTCTTGACAATCAAACGCCAGCACGTCCTGTGAAAACAATGGATGCGTCATGATGATCTGGTTTCCTCTACGCGGGCGGTTCTGTGATCTTCCGATACGGTAAACGCGCAATCGGACAGCACCGGACTGAAATCCGTGATAAAGAGCTGATGGAACATTTGCGACGAAACAATCCCGGAAAGCGCCATGCCGTCGGTTTCGCTGTGCGTGTTGCCGGCGCGGATCTTGTCGATCAGCAATCGCACCTTTGCCGGGTCGAACAGGCCGGTTTCCTTCAGCCGCTCCTGCGACAGGCACGATTCGATGAACCCCGTATCCGATTCGTCAATAAGGCTCGTTTGAACAGGCGCGCGGTACGCCTGTTTGGAACGCTGTAGAATTTCCGGCGGAAGCGCATCGGAGAAGACGCGTTTCAGGATATGCTTTTCGTTGAGCCCTAGTATTTTCCATTGCACCGGAACATGGCCCAGATATTCAAGCAGGCGATGGTCCAGAAAGGGAAACCTGATTTCCACCGAATGTCCCATTGCCATCCGGTCGCCCTGGGACGAAAGCAGGTAGTTGCTCAAGAAGATCATGACTTCAAGATATTGCGCCTTTTCCATGACGTCAAGCCGGCCGAAATCCTTGGGCAGCAGTGCGGCGCACTCGTCAAGGCCGCTGTAGCCCTGCAGCGAGTCCCGTATATCGTTGCTGAAAAAGGATTTTGCCCTGCTTGTCGTGTTCCAGCGCGGCAAATGCGAGAAAAACGGGTGATTGACGTCCGCAAGACCTTTTTCAAAAAAGCTTTTCATGCCCAGGTGCGCCCGCGCATTTTTGAAAATGTCGGGATACAATTCCTCAATAAGCCGAAAGCGGAAGCGAGAGGAGGGATTTCTTGCCCAAAACTGTCGCGCCAGGGCTTCGCGGAAAATATCATAGCCTCCGAAAAATTCATCCGCGCCCTCGCCGGTCAGCACGACCTTGATATTGTTTTCCTGCACAAGGCGCGACAGCAGAAAGAGCGGGACCGGCGCCGTCCGCATGAGCGGCTTTTCGGCATGCCAGATGACCTGTTTGAAATTGTCCCTGATGCTTTTATTCGTGGCCGCGATTTCGGTATGCCCGACCGAAAGGTACTTTGCCATCCGGCGTTGATGGCCGCTTTCGTCAAACCGGTCTTCCTCAAAGGTGACGCCGAAAGTCCTGACGCGGCTGTTGAAATGGCGAACCACCAGGGAGGTTATTCCCGATGAATCAAGGCCTCCGCTCAAGTAGGTGCCGATGGTGACATCCGCCCGAAGCCGGATTCTTGTGGAATCAATCAGCAGGTCCCGGACGTCGGCCGTCATTCGGTCAAGGGAATATTCGGAATAGGCTTCACGGGGATACACCGGAATGTTCCAGTACGTGCGCGTATTCACGCCATGGGCGTCGGCGACAAGCGTGTGGCCCGGCAAAAGCTCGTGGACATTCTTAAACATCGTATTTCCCGGAAGCGTTGTCCAGAATGTGAAGACCTGATCAAGGGCCGAAACGTCCATTTCGCGCGGAAAACCCGGAAGAGCAAAAATCGATTTTATTTCCGAGGCGAAATACAGGACTCCCTCATGGACCGTATAGTGAAGCGGCCTGACGCCGCACCGGTCGCGGGCCAGAAACAGCTCCTTCTTTCTCGAGTCCCAAATGGCAAAAGAGAATTGGCCGTTAAAATCCTCGACGCACCGCTCCCCCTTTTCCTGGAATAAATGGACGATCACTTCCGTGTCCGTCATCGTGTAAAACCGGTGACCCCGCTTCTCAAGGTCAGCGCGAAGCTCGACATAGTTATATATCTCTCCGTTGAAAACGATCCACAGCGTTTTGTCCTCGTCGTGGATCGGTTGCCCGCCGCCGGTCAGACCGACGATGCTGAGGCGGCAATGACCCAGCCCCGCATGATCGTCGATGTAATAGCCGGATTCGTCGGGTCCGCGATTGTGAACGCTTTGGACCATTGCCTTGAGCGATTCCAGATCGACCCGGTGCGCCGTTTCGGCCAACGCCATGAAGCCTGCAATTCCACACATTAGTTGTGCTTCATCTTTTCGCCAACAAAGCGCACGATGTTGTCGATACTGTTGAGGTTTGCGGGCAGCAGTTCGTGGTCTTCAATGGAAATGGAGAATGTTGTTTCCAAAAACTCGATCACCTCAAGCAGCCCGGTCGAATCCACGATGCCGGTCTCCAGAAAAAGCGTCGCTCCGGTGAGTTTACTTCCATCTCCGAACAGGAAATTCTTCACGACAAAGTCCCGGATTTGGTCGAACATATGCATCACGCTCCTGACACCGTCTTGTGTTGCTCTTGGAGTTGGGTAACGATCTTCGCGCATTGTCGTCTGTCAATTTTACCGTTGCCGTTCTTCGGCAGCTCCGCAACCGCAAAAAGGAGCCGAGGCGCCTTGAAACGGGGCAGATTACGCGCGCAAAATATCGCCAATTCCTCGGAAAGATCCCTTCTCGTGTTCGGAACGACGAGCGCAGCCGGCGCGTTTCCGAGCAGTTCGTCGGGTATGCTGATTACCGCCGCTTCAATCACCAGCCCGGACTCCATAATGACATCCTCGATTTCCTGCGGGTCCACCCGATGACCGCCGACCTTCATCTGATTGTCCCGGCGCCCGGTCACGAACAAAAACCCTTCTGCGTCCCGGTATCCCAGGTCCCCGGTGTGATAGCCGTCGGCATCGAGCGCGTGGGAAGTCGCGGTCTCATCACGAAAATAGCCGGACATGATATTGGGGCCCGCGGCAACCAGCTCGCCTATTTCCCCCGGCGCGGCTTCTCTCTTTTGCTCGTCAAGTACTCGTATCCTGACGCCGGGAATTTCCTTGCCGATGGAGTCTATTTTATCAATATAGTATTGTGGGTCAAGCCAGGTGAGGCGCGCCGAAGCTTCGGTTGCGCCGTACATGATGACGATCCCGGTATGATCGGGCAACGCGCTCCGTAAATCGAGCTTGAGCTGCCGGGCCATGTGGCCGCCGGCCTGCGAGCAATACCGAAGGGACGTCAGCTTCTCCCGCATGGCCCGCAGCGGCGAGCGGTGAAGGAGGTAGGCATACGTCGAGGGCACGCCGGAAAACCCCGTCACCTTTTCCGTGATCATTTGTTCGAGCACCGCGCCGGTAAAACTGAATTGATTATTGAGCACGAGCGTGCCCCCGACCGCAATATGGGTGTGGAGCAGGGAAAGACCGAAGACATAAAAGAACGGCAAGACCACCATTTGGATATCGTTTTCCGATAGCTGCAAATACTCGCATATGGACCGTGTATTGGCGACGATGTTATGGTGAGTCAATAGAACGCCCTTTGGCCGTCCCGTTGACCCGGACGTGAATATGATGCAGGCGAGATCGCTCCCGTCAATGGCCACGTTCGGATTCGGCTCCGCGGTGCCCTGCGTGGCCGCCGAAACGATCCGGTGAAGCGATACGTGATCGATGGCGCCTTTTTGAGGAACATTCTCCAGGTCGCAAATGACAACCGCGGTATTTGCAAACGCGTTGTGGTTGCATGACAATACCTTTTCGGTTTGCCTGGCAGATGCGATGACGGCGCGGGGCAATAGCTCAAGCAAAATCGGCTGCAATCCTTCGACTTTGAGGTCGGTATTGAGCGGAACGGTAACGGCGCCGGCCTTAAGAACGCCGAAGTACGCGGCGATGAATTCGAGACTGTTTTCGTGGACAAGCGCGACGGCATCTCCTTTTTGCAAACCATGGCCGAGCAATTCTTTGCAAAACCGGTTGGCTAATGAATTGAGCAAACCATAGGAGGCGCGCACTTCGCCGCATATAACGGCGATCTTCTCCGGATATTTCTTCGCACTCTCTTCAAGAAAGCGGTGCAGGAGCATTCCCGGTGCAAAAGTGGAATTTTGGTTTTCGTTCATACATTCACCAGTCTACGCCTTCTTCTCCTGGCCCACGTTGGGTTCCAGGGGGCGCTGAAAATTTTGAATTTCCGGCTCAAGCTCGGAAATGGATTTTTCCCACCATCGCGAGGCCCGCAGCTGATTTATCGTTTCGGGCGAAAAACGGAAACGCACGGTCCGCGCCGGATTGCCAACGACAACCGCATACGGCGGCACGTCCTTATTAACGACCGATCCGGCAGCGATCACCGCCCCATCACCCACGGACGACACATTAGGCATGATGATAGCGTTGTATCCGATCCATACGTCATTTCCTATTGTCAAAGGCTTGCGCCAGACCAGGTTTTTCGCGGAGTATTTTAGTTTGGGATTAAAAAAAAAGCCGTGCGTGGATTGAAAATCCATGGGATGGTTTTCCGTCAGTATTCGGACCCCAACCGCTATGGAACAATACCGGCCGATCGTGGTTTCAGGATCAACCACCCACTCGCGGAAGCAACCGCCATGGGTGTACATGCCGATATCGACCGCATGATAGTGCCGAAAGATTTTGCGCAGCGTTCTGGAGTAATACTCGCCTTTTTCCAATTTCTTTACGATCCACACGATGAATCGACGAATATTGTGGCGGTCAATCCCATAAAGCTTAAACAGCATCCACGCCAGCATGATTGATTCCCTGTTGGAAAAGACAGCACATTCATTCAATATAGGTGATTATGGTGCAAAGCTTATGCCAGAGCGCGTTGACCGTATTTGCGCTAATGACAATGAGCAATGGGTTCGTAAAGCAAGGGGTTCGTGATTTTGCGAAATTGATTCCCATAAATAGATTCTTTAATGGAAAAGAGCATCTCGCAGCAACCTTCAAAGTGGATAAATCGCACCCGGCACGATGCTTGCGGGGAGTTCAAAAGTGCTCATTTGAGCTCCCAATCGTGACACCAAACAAATTGGATACAAAGTTTCATTTCACAGAGCCCGAAAGGACATTACGATGATCAACAAGAAAGGATTGGCTTGCCTTTTCTTCACAATGGCGCTTATGACATTCAATGCAAACTCCAAGACGTTTTACGTCGATCCCGCAATCGGAAACCTGAGTAATGACGGCAGCATTGCTCATCCCTGGAAAACGCTGCAGGAGGTTGTCGACAGCAACAAAATTCAAACGCAGGCTTTCGCAAGCAATCCCTATAACCCCGGCGATACCCTGAAGCCAAAGAACCTTGGGGCGCCGGTTACTGCCGGCGATACGATTCTACTCAATACCGGCTATCATGGCGACATTGCCATTCAGGCGGCATTAAATGCCGATTACATCACCATCGCGGCAGCGCCCGGCCAATCACCGCGTGTCAATCATCTCCTTTTGTCAGGGGCAAGCAGATGGAGAATTCATGGACTCATCGTGAGCGCCGCATTCGATACCGTGGGGCACAGCCGTGACCTGCTCTTCATCAATTCAGAAGGCTGGCCCGGACCAAGCCGTGAAATTACGGTTGAAAACTGTTCACTGTATACCGTCAAGGACGCATCGGCCTGGACCATGACCCAATGGGGAAATTATGCGTGTACCGGCGCGAGGATGCACGGCAAGAACTCTGTTTTCCGCAATAACTTTGTTTCCAATGTCGATATCGGGGTCCGTCTGCCCGCCGACTCGTGTTTGATCGAAAAAAACGTTTTCGAGAACTTTTCCGGCTGCGGCATGCGCTGCGCCGGCGCGAGCAATTGTACTTTTGTCAATAATATTGTCCGTGGATTCCATATGGTGGACAATATTTTCGGCATTGGATTTCAGGGCTATTCCACGGGCCCGACCGGGACCATCGGCGCGGGTGTGTCAAGCAACGTCACTGTCGTGGGAAATTCTTTTGTCAACACGGTGGACCCAAACCAGGCTTTTAAAGGCCAGATGTACGGCATTGCCTGTTTCAGCGGATGGTATGACGGCTGGACGATTGAGAACAATGTCGTTATGGCCAACACCTGGTACGGAGTCGCCATGTACGGCGCTCGAAACTGCCGGATCATAAACAATACTGTTTTTAAACTCGACACCGCCGATTGCACTTTGCCGAGCGTTACCGTATCCGATTTTGATGTCGGTGTCAAAAGCACAAACACCATTACCCGTAATAATTTCTGCGGGACCATGGCCAACGGGGGGGATTCCACGTGCCAGAGCGATCATAACATTACCACGTGCAGCCCGGACAGTTTTTTTGTCAATTATAGCCAGAAAGACCTTCGTCTGAAAAAGGGCTGCGCTGCTATCGACCGCGGGAGCGCGGACCTGGCGCCGGCAACAGATATCCTGGGAACCGTCCGCCCCCAGGGAAAAGGCATTGACATCGGCGCGTATGAATATGCTGATCCGACAGCCGTCGCCGCAGGCCCCAAGGGACAAAAGACCGACGCCACTACCCTCAGGTTGATTGCCGGTTATAGTCCCATCAATCGGAGTATTATCGCGTCTATCAGAGCATCGTCGTCGATGAGTTTACCTAATGAGAAGATCGGATTTTCTTTCAGAGTCTATGACATACACGGAAGGCAATTCGAAACCATGAATAATTCGGACAACTATTCAATTCGATTCAAGGGCCCGGATGCTGCTCACGGTTTTAGTCCCGGCGTCTATATTGTCGCCGCAAAAAACAGCAGCATGACGATCTGGTCCCGGGTAATCGTCAGGTAGCGAGTGATTCGTGGTATTGCGAAAGTAGGTCTCATAAATGGTGCTCGTGGCAAACATATGGGGATTTGAAGTAAATACGGGCACATTATTGACTCGGCACGCCCGTTGCGTTCTAAATGTCTGCGCTCGTTTTTGTTGTTTATCGTGCGGCTCCTAAAAAGATGGAAAAACAATCCCGTTTTTTTAATCGAAAGGATCGTTATGATAAGCAACAAGAGAGTGCTGTCCTGCGTTTTAGTCCTCGCTTCGATAGTGTCTGTCCCCTTTGCAAAAACGTTTTATGTCGATCCGGCAAGCGGAAATTCGAGTAATGACGGCAGCCAGGCTCACCCCTGGAAAACGCTGCAAGAGGTTGTCGATGGCAACAAAATTCAATCGCGGGCATACGCACATAATCCCTACGTAAAAGGCGATACACTGAAGGCAATAAACCAGGGAGCGCCGGTGAATGCCGGGGATTCGCTTCTTCTGAACACCGGATACCATGGCGACGTTTCCATCCAGGCCGCCTTGAACACCGATTACATCACCATTTCGGCAGCTCCCGGGCAATCGCCGCGCGTCAATCATCTTTCCTTGTCTGGTGCAAGCAAATGGAAAATCCATGGGCTCACGGTGAGTGCCGCGTTCGATACGCAAGGGCATAACCGGGATTTGCTCTTTATCAATTCTGAGGGCTGGCCGGGCCCAAGCCGGGAAATCACCGTCGAAAACTGCTCGCTTTTTACCATAAAAGACGCATCGGCCTGGACCATGAATGAGTGGGCAAATTACACCTGTACCGGCGCCAGAATCCACGGCGCGAACTTTATTTTCAGGAATAATTTTGTTTCCAATGTCGATATCGGGATCCGCGTCGTTGCCGAATCGACCGTGGTCGACAAGAACGTCTTCGAGAACTTCTCCAGCTGTGGCATGCGTCTGTGCGGCGTCAACAATTGCTCCTTTACGTATAATGTCGTGCGGGGATTCCATATGGTAAACAATATTTACGGCATGGGATTTCAGGGCTATTCTCAGGGAACGGATGGGACCGTGGGCAAAGGGGTCGTGAGCCACGTCAGCGTTGTGGGGAATACGATCATGAACACTGTTTCGCCCACGCAGCCATTCAAGGGTCAATTATACGGCATCGCCTGTTTCGACGGAATATATGACGACTGGGTCGTTGAGAATAACGTGGTACTTGCCAACACCTGGTACGGCATTGCCTTTAACGGCGCTCACAATTGTCGTATTGTGAATAATACGGTTGCCGCGCTCGACACCGCCGACTGCATGCTGCCCTGTATCACGGTTTCCGACAATTCTGACAGTACAAAGAGCATCAATTGTATCCTGCGCAACAATTTCTGCGGGACCATTGTTAACAAAGGCGATTCTTCCTGCCATGACGATCACAACATCGCCACGTGCAAGCCGGACAGTTTCTTCGTCGATCTGGCCCAAGGGGATCTCCGGCTGAAACCCGGCTGCCTGGCTATCGACAGCGGTAGCTCGATTCTGGCGCCAACAATTGATATTGTCGGAACCAGCCGGCTGCAGGGAGTCGATATCGGCGCCTTTCAATATGTTCTCCCGACAGCCTCCTTCCGGCCGAATGGCGCTCCCGTCGGCGCTGCGGCGCCAAAGTTGGTTGTCGGTTACAACCGCGGCAACCGGAGCCTTTACGCGTCTATCAAGATATCCGCGTCATCGATGACGCTGCCGAACGAAATGAGCGGCTATTCTTTCAAGGTCTACGATATTCGCGGAAGTCAATGTGGAACCGTTCATAACTCCGACAAATTCTCAATGCGGTGCAACGGCACGGATCCGGAAAACGGCATCAGTCCCGGCGTTTATATTGTTTCCGCACGGAACAGCACGTCGACGGTGAGCTCCCGGGTGATTGTCAGGTAGATTGGTTTCGACCTGCGTTCATCAATGTGCACGCACAATGCTTTTGCAGGGGCGTAGCGATCTACGCCCCTTTCGCGTCAATCCGCCATAAATCCACGTTTGCCGGCTGATCCTGAAGATTCTTAAAATTTTCAAAATATTTATTACTTTTGGCCCTCAAGCAACGTATCATTAAGGTGTAGACGCTTTTCCAAAATCTGGTGAAATAAATTCAATCTGCGGTATGAGTTGTACGTATTGTTTTCTATATCCGTTTGAAATGTGTGATTCTCAAGTCTAATTCTGCGACGTATTTTGTCACGTAAGTTAATCGTTTAACTTACAGAATAGTCAGGACAGACACAATGAAGAATACTTTACTCATGATTTTGTTTGTTGCCAATGGTCTTTCATGGGGCGCAATGTACTACATTGATTTCTCAAATGGGGTGAATACGAATGACGGAATATCCACGGCGACAGCCTGGAAAAGCTGCCCGGGCGATGCCTCCGCGACGGGCGCTGCCGCCGCGGCCCAGCTCAAAGCGGGCGATACAATCATTTTCAAGGGCGGCGTAATTTACAAAGGAGAGACTTCGGTCAAATGGTCCGGATCCGCTTCCGCGCAGATTATCTATGACGGCAATTCCGCCGGAACCTGGGGAACCGGAAAAGCCCTCATTGACGGAGAAAATATCCGCTCATACGGGTTCAGCGCCCTCACCGGTACGACAAGCTATGTCTCGGTAAAGAATTTTGAAATTCAGAACATGAAATATACCGGCGTGCCCTGGCAGGGCGGCGCGGCAATAAAGATCGATGACGCGAGCTTTGTGACCATTGCAAACTGTTACTTACACGATGTCGGATACTGGAAGAACGACGGATCGATTATTCCCGCAGGAAACGGCGTGCATATGCTGCGGCCGAAGAACTGCGTGATTTCCGGGTGCGAAATAACACGGACCGGCCTGGCCGGCATCGAGGTCGATGGTTCGGTCAATTGCACGTTTTCACGCAACAATATCCATGATTACATCACGTGGGGAATCGATATCGGCGGTGATTTCAACCTGTGTACGGGCAATGTCGTATGCGACAACATTGTCCATGACCTGTACCAGTTTGATAACGGATACTGGGGAATTCCTAACGACCCCAACATTCCGCACACGGACTATGTTTTCATCCGTCAAGGCGGTTCCACCAGCCCGCACCCGGTGAAAAACGTCGTGGAAAGAAACCTCTTCTACAATAATCAGACGTTTCACGAGTTCGGCGGAACAGCCATACTCTTCCTTTCCTTTGCGGATTCCACGATTGTCCGCAATAATGTTTTCATCAATCCTCACGGATACTACGCGACCAGGTTTTCATGGACCTCGTCCGGGACCAAATTCTACAACAATACTATCTATGCACCAAACGCGGTCACCGGCAGCGCCGGTGTTGGAGGCGTATTTCTTGAGTCCAACGGCAATACCGACATCCGGAATAACATCATTGTCACCTATCAATCTTCGATAGCCTACACGGCCGTGGTCGACGAGTCGGGTCTGATCAGCGATTACAACCTTTTCTACAATGCCACGAGCAACCAGGATTTTGTCAGAATAACTCCTGCCCGGTATGCGACGTTCGCGCAATGGAAAACCTTCGGTTACGATGCGCACAGCATTCATACTGCCGCGGTTTCGGATATCAAATTTACAAACGTTGTCGGGTATCCAACCGCCTGCCAGACCATGGACCTGAGTATTGCGGCTTCAAGCCCGGCCGTAAATTCCGGGACAACACTCCCAGGGTTTGCCAATGATATCAGTTCGGTCGTTCGCCCGCAGGGAACATCGTGGGACGTGGGCGCGTTTGAATGCGCTTCAAATACGGCGCCGCCCGCCACGCCGGTAATCACGGCCCAGCCGGTCAACCAGGCTGTCAGTGTGGGACAAACCGCGACCTTTGCCATTGCCGCGTCCGGCGCAGGCCAGCTTGCCTTCCAATGGCAGAGAAGCAACGATAATGGAACCACGTGGAAGCCTGTCAACGGCGCGACAAACCCTTCGTACGTGGCGACAGCATGCGCAATAGCGGACAACGGCGCACGGTTCCGCTGCACTGCCATGAACCAGGCCGGAAGCGCAACGTCGAATACGGGCATATTGTCGGTCAACAACACAACGGGCATAATCTCGAGTCCAAGGAACGGTCTGCCCAAGGAATTCGGCCTTTCGCAGGTTATGGAGATAGAAAATCCTTCGTCAATCAAGGTCCAATTCTCAACGCCGGTTGCCCTGAGCCAAGTCCGGTTCGAGCTTTTCGACCTCCAGGGCAAGTGCATTGCGACCGTACTGCAGCACGCGACAGAGCCGGGGTATCATGCGATATCGTTTGATAATACCGGACACCGATTGTCTGCAGGCAATTATGTGTGCCGGGTGCAGACCAATGGCTTTGATCGATCTGTCAGGCTTTCGATTCGCCGCTAAGAACCACGCTTTGGGTCCCGGTCGACCGGGACCTTTCATTGCCCGGAATTTCCCGCTATAGCCGCTTTTTTCTTTTGACAAGATCCTTTCGTATATCCAGTAAATACTTTTGTTGCCTTTGCGAAAAAGCAGCCTTGAGGATTGGGTTTTCGTCGTCTAATCCCTGATTCGGCCTGGGCACAGGTATTGCGCTATTATAGAGAAAGGATCGTGTGAAAATCAAAAATTGAAGATCTTTGAGGTTACGTATGAAAAATTTCATTCTGGTAGCGACGATGACGTGTGTTTTGGCCATGCCCTTTACCGGAAACTCTCAATGGGTGGCTACCAACGGGCCGGCAAGCAATGTTACCCGAGTTCTTACGAAAAACGGCAATACTATTCTTGCCGGGACCGACGACGGCATGTTTCTTTCCGTAAATAACGGAACCACATGGACTGCAATCAATGCGGGGATGCCGAAAGACACAGTGCTCGCCTGCGCAATAACCGACAGCTCGATTTTTTCCGGCACTTTTCATAGCGGTGTATTTCGTTCGACGAATAACGGTGTGTCCTGGACAGCCGCCAATAAGGGCTTCCCAAAAGATTCCCTTGACACGTTTTCCTACTCTTGTGTCAATAGTTTTGCCGTGATCGGCACAACACTGGTTGCCGGCACCTTTCAAAAAGGAATATTCCTCTCCGACAACAACGGCGCTTCCTGGCGTTCCATTAACATGGGACTTACAAACACGAATGTGTACGCCCTTGCTGCAAGCGGGAATAATTTCTTTTCCGGCATCGGAGCTGGAGGCGGCGTATTTCTGTCCTCAAACAAGGGGAGCGGATGGAGCGCGGTCAATAACGGCTTATGGTATATCCAGAAAATGGTCTACAGCATACTTACGCTGACGGCCACCGGACATAGTCTTTTTGCAGGGACGTTTTGCGGGGGAATATATTCCTCGGTCAACAATGGCGGTTCCTGGACAGCAGTAAATACGGGGTTGTATGCCAATACGATCATTTCCTTGCTTGCCTACGGCGACACGCTGTTTGCCGGAACCGATTTCAGCGGCATTTTTGTGTCCAGGGACAATGGCGCCACCTGGATATCTCTGAGCGGCGGCCTCCCGGACAATCTCGCGGTACTTTGCCTCTGCGTCAGTGGCGGGAACCTGTTTGCCGGATTGTATGGAGGAGGGGTGTGGCGCTATCCGCTCTCCGCGATGCGGTCGGATCCTTCCTTTGTCGCAAAGGTTAACCCCTTGGCAAATACGGTATTCAGCATAAGCAACGCCTCGGGCGTGACCCGATATACCATGCCTGTCGCGGGCCATGTCAGCATCACGTATTACGACCTTGCGGGAAGATTACTGGCCTCTTTTGTGAACCACGATCAACCCGCGGGGAATTACTCTATCGCGTCGCCATCATTGCCCAAAGGCTTTTACATACGGGACTTCAGGGCCGGGACTTTCACGCAAAAGGACCGGGTCAATTGATTTCATCCCGATTTCCGGGTTGGCTCGGTTATTGCGTTCTTTATTGTCAGTACTGTTGCTGTCACCCACACAGGGGAAGTTTTCAATGGTCAAGGAAAAAATCACGATTCCTCCCTTCTAACGACGTTTACTCCTTGCTGACCCGCCATTGTTGTCGTCTTTACTTTAGCTATATGGAGACCGTATGAACACACAGAGAATACTCATTTCAGAAATACAACATCGAATAATCCGCTTTTTCGGACCGACGCTGGCAATTGCGCTGACGACTGCTGCCGCCGCACTTTCTCAATCGTCACCGGCGCCGGTGAACCTTGGAACTGCCGGCGATTTTGCAATACTGGCAAAAACAGGTATCTCAACAACCGGCACCACTACTGTTGTGGGTGATATTGGAGTCAGTCCCGCCGCCGCGACCTACATCACCGGATTTGGATTGATCATGGATGCATCAGGCACCTTTTCGACATCCTCGCTGGTGACCGGAAGTGTCTTTGCCGCCCACTATACCGACCCGACTCCAACTAAAATGACCACCGCCGTGGGTGATATGGAAACCGCGTACACTAACGCGGCAGGAAGGTCGTCGCCTGATTTTTCCGAGCTGTATACCGGAAATATTACCGGCAAAACCCTCACGCGTGGTCTTTACATGTGGAGCACCGGGGTCCTGATATCCGCGGCTGGTGTCACCATCTCGGGCACTTCAACCGATGTCTGGATCTTCCAGATCGCGCAGAACCTCGAGGTGGCAAACGGCGCCATAGTTACGCTCAGCGGCGGCGCACGGGCCGCGAACATCTTTTGGCAGGTCGCCGGCCAGGTCACGCTGGGAACCACGGCTTCAATGAAGGGAATTCTGTTGTGTAAAACAGCCATTGCGATGAGTACAGGGGCGACCCTGCAGGGCAGAGCGCTGGCCCAGAGCGCGACAACCTTGGATGCGAACGCCGTTACAAGGCCGGCTGCAGCAACCTATGTCAAGAATAGTCCGGCTTCAGTCCCCCGGGATCAGGCACGCTTGTGGACCAGTTCGAATACATCATTGGGATTTACTGTTCCGACAAGCGGAATTGCGACCTTGAGAATATGGAACTCGCTCGGGCAGGAAGTTGCGCTGTTGTTCAACGGAGACGTGGAAGCCGGAAAATATGTTCAAGTGCTTTTGAGTACAGGCCGGATAACAAAGGGACTGTATTTCTTAAAACTTGAATTCAACGGCACGGTAATCCTGAAGAAGTTCCTGTCGGTTTAGGGAAAGATATCTTAGCAGAATTATCACAGGACGATGCATTTGTAAATTTGTCCTCCCGCCGGATTCCGGCCGGAGGTTTTCAAGGCGCCCGCACCCGAGGCCAGGACGCAAACGCGATGGGATTCGAGGAGCGGTCCAATGCCTATCTTACACAAAAGGAGTTCCGTATGTCACAGCCCAATTCCATCATGTCCAGGATCTTCACAGGAGCGCTGTTCTTCGCATTCTGTCTGTTTCCCTCGCTGAACGAGGTCTGGGCCGAGCCTGATGTAGCCACCCCCGTGTATTCACCCGTTGTCAATGGTGCGGCTCTGCGGGGTTTGAGCACCGTCGGTTCTGCCGAGTCCATGGGCGCAGGCCGGATCACCTTCGGGTTTCTGGCGCCGTGGTACAGGCAGCAAGTCGGGTACCTGAATTCGCCGAATGTCGGGGCCAATGTTTTTACCGGAGCAGGTGCATTTTCCTATGGTGTTAATTCCAATGTCGACCTTTTTGCATCACTTGTGGCGTTTGCTTCCAGTAACTATACCAATAACGTCCAGAACTCCGGCCTGGGCACGATAACCGCGGGAGCCCAGGGATCGTTGCCGTTTCCCCAATACGCCTTCATACGCATGGGCGGCCAGGCTGAAATTATCGGGGGCACGTCTCAAAACCAGATCAACACATACAGGGCCGACGGTTATAACTATTTCGAGACCCGTACAGGCTATGATTTCTCGGGGAAACTCATGCAAACGGTTCTTACCGGCAGCGAAGACTACGGTCTTAAGTTCCATCTCAATGAAGCCGGCGTCATCGGCATCAGCAAAAAGGACCCGGCTTTGATCCTTTTGGGCGCAGGTTTGCAAGGGAACCTGGGCTTTTTCGTTCTTGGAGCGGAATTGAACTCCCGCACCCAATTTTCAGACATGGCCTTTGGAACCGATCCGCTGTGGTTCACACCTTCGGTCCACATCCGGACGATTTATCAGATGAATGCAATGGCCGGCGTCGATATTTCAATGTCTGCAGACCGATCGAATGGCAGCCCGCGTGCGCTTGAACCCTATCGTGTTTTCGGTGCATTGGCATTTTCCTACGACCTGCTGGCAGGCAGACGGAATGCGGAATTTACACGAAGGCAAAAAGCGGCTGAAGAAAAAGCGGCCCTGGAACGTAAAGCCGCCCTTTCGGAGAAACAAGTCCAGTCCCTTGCCATGAAATCGCTGGACGATTCCATCACCCTTGCAAGCGAGAAGAAAAACGGGCGCATGCAGATCGATTCCATGCAACGGCAGTCGGACAAGGACGCGATGGCAAACAAAGCGGCTGCCGACATACTTGCCCAAAAAGCTACCGCAGACTCGCTTGCTCTTGTTAATGCGGCGCGAGATCTTGCGTATGAAAAGGGAAAACGCAGCGAAGCGGAAAATCAATTGCTTTCGACCGGCGAGCTGCTCCTTGACGCAGTGTACTTCAAAACCGGAAAAACCGATATTTCCATCAATTCAAAACCCTACCTCAATATTATCGGCAAAATGCTGCTCAAATATCCGAAATTGCAGATCGAGGTGGCAGGTTACACCGACAATGTCGGCGGCGTTGGCTACAACATCAACCTCAGCCAGGGACGGGCAGAATCGGTGCGCAGCTACCTGACTCAGATGGAGCCTGCACTGAATACAAAATTGAATTCACACGGCTACGGAATGAGCATGCCCAAGGCAGACAACGGCACGGCGGATGGCAGGTTGACAAACAGGAGAGTTGAGTTGCGCGTCATGAATAAGGATGCGCTGCTGCAGTATAGCCAGATGTAGGACGAGATTATTGATCGGACTCTCATGATCGCGGCCCCTTCCGGGGCCGCTTCTAATTTAATCCCAACGGACGGGTCGTGAATATGATTCTGCCCTGAACCCACCTACTTCGCTGGTGGATTGCTTTAGCTGAGATTATTATCTACGCAAAAAACGTAGATAATCTATATGTAATTGCTAAACCGCTTTTCTTGATATCGAAGCGTACTTTCTCAAGAACAAGAATTGAATGTGCAAGGAGCGCAGACTCCCTGATTTCTCAATGAGATACCATCTGGCTTGGTAATTGCATTCTATATAACATTGGATAAATTCGGGTGGATTTTTCAAAAGGAACAGTCTATGAAAACAATTGCAGGTTTGTGGATCGATCACCGGAAAGCTATAGTCGTGACATTGTCGGATACTGGCGAGCAAAAAACGCAGGAAATAGTGTCGGATGTGGAAAAGCAGCCCGGACGAATCAACGGGAAACGTTCTACCGTTTCTTTTGAGTCGCAAGAGATGCAGGCGGACGATAAGCTGCAACGGGGATTTACAAAACATCTCAAGACGTTTTACAATGACGTGCTGTCGAATATTGAGGGCGCGCAGTCCGTGCTGATATTCGGCCCCGGCGAGGCAAAGGGCGAATTGAAAAAACTTATGGAACAAAACAATCTTGATGATAGAGTGGCGGTGATGGAACCCGCGGACAAAATGACGGATGGCCAAATTGAAGCGAGGGTACGCAAGCACTTTTCAACGCCGAATGAGAAAGGACAATAATCATGCTTTTCACGATTGCGGTAATCTTGATAATATTATGGATTTTGGGTTTGGTTACGTCGTACACCATGGGCGGATTCATTCACATTCTGTTGGTTGTCGCTGTTATTGTCGTGCTGGTCAGGATCATCCAGGGCAGAAGACTTTAGGTTTCGCACAGCGGTTTCGGTTATTAACAGGAAGGAACGCATTATGATTTCGTTAAGAAATGCAGTTGCAGTTGCGGCTCTTGGCTGCCTGTTGAGTCTGATGTTCAGCTGTGCCTCGTCCAGCCTTGTCGACAAATGGCATGACCCCTCGTATCAATCTCCGCCGCTCGCAAAGATATTGATTATTGCGGTGAGAAAGAATGCGGGAAAACGTCGCATCTGGGAAGACGCTTTTGCGGCCGAGCTCGCGAAGCAAGGCGTGGCGGCGACGCAGTCGTACGGTTTATTCCCCGATTCTTTCCCGGACACAAGCCAGGTATTTACCACCGTACAAACGAACGGGTTCGACGCCATCCTGGCTGTCCTCAAGCTTCCCACGGAAAAGGTACGGCCATTTACATCCGAAGAACGGAACATCAATTATTCATCGTATTGGCAAAGATACCTGACCTATTACCGCGACATAGATGGCCCGGCATATGAGGACTCCGGCTTGGTTGCCATCCGCGAAATCGACGTTACCACGACGGGAAATAACGGCCGGTTGATTTGGACCGCGACCAGCCGTACACCGGATCCCGCTTCGGTCTCGGATGCACAAAGCGGCATCGCGGGCCTCGTGGTGTCCGATCTTGCGAAACAAAACATCATAAAATCAGGGAAAAAATAATGAACTTTCTGCCACGAGCAGTTGCAGCTGTACTACTTACTTTTTCTATAGGCATCTTATCCGGATGCGTTTCGTCAAGCAGCCTTCGATCCATATGGCATGATCCTTCATTCCATGCCCCACCGCTCACCAAGATGCTCGTTATTGCGGTTAGAAAAGACGCCGCAAAGCGGCGCATATGGGAAGATGCATTCTCAGGCGAGCTTGTGAAGCATGGCATGGCTGCGACATCGTCGTACAGCTTGTTCCCCGATGCTCCTCCGGACACAAATCAGGTTGTGGCCGCGGTGCAGACGAACGGTTTTGACGGCATCCTTGCGGTTCTCAAGCTCCCGTCCGAAGATACGCATTATGTTAAGGGATATATTTCGTGGAAGCTTAGCGGCGTTTACGACGGTCCTTATTTTCAACGATACTGGAACGCTTATGACGTGGTCATACATCCAGGATATATTGATACTCAAAAAGTCGCTTTTCGCGCCATTGACGTCAGCACAACCGGAATGACTGGCCGGATGATCTGGAGTGCCACAAGCAGAACAGCCGACCCCGACTCCGTACAAGATTTACAACGCGGAATAGCCGGCCTTGTGAGATCTGAGCTTGCGCGGGAAAACATCATCAGCTCCGGGAAGTGAAGAAACGAGACCTCCGATCATGGAATCAGCTTCCGTCCAACCCGCGGCCCCCGCAAAGAAGGTCAATCCCATCCTAAAATTCTTTAACTATTTCTTGGGTTCCACTCCCGCGAAAAAGCGTTCCGTGCCGCGAATCCTTTTGCTCATTGTTGTGCTGCTCGCATGCGTTGCAGCTGCGGTGTTAGGCTACCGCTGGGCGTTTGTGAAGGCTGAACCGAAGTATGTAACCGCCCTCGTTGAACGGGGCGACGTGGAAAACGACATCGTGGCCGCCGGAGTCATTCAACCATTATCCTATGTCGACGTAGGAGCTCAGACTTCCGGTTTGTTAAAATCACTCAAAGTTGCGCGCGGCGACAAGGTCGTTAAAGGACAGATCCTTGCCGAAATCGATCCAATTCTCGCCTCGACAGCTCTGGCGTCGGCCCAGGCCGGGCGCGAGGACCTCACCGCTCAGCGCAACGTCAAGCAAGCACAACTTATGCTGGCCAAGCTTGAAAAAATCCGCAATGACAAACTCTTGAAGGCTGGTGAAGTTTCCGTCGAGGACCGGGATATAACGAAATCCGCCTATGATGCGGCAATGTCTACGGTTAATTCCCTTACTGCGCAGATCCTGGTCACAAAGGCGGCCGTGGATGCCGCGCAGGCGGATTTGGGTTATACAAATATCTCGGCGCCGATAGCCGGAGAGGTCGTGTCCATCACCACGCTGGAGGGACAGACGATCAATGACAAGGCGCAGGCGCCCACCATTCTCCGGATTGCAAACCTCGACACAATAACGGTTTGGGCCCAGGTTTCGGAGGCGGACATTGTGAATGCCAAAGTCGGTCAGGATGTTTATTTTACCATTTTAGGGACGCCGCAGCGGCGTTGGACCGGCAAGGTGCGCCAGATTCTTCCAACACCCGAGCTCATCAATAACGTTGTGTTTTATGACGTGCTGTTCGACGTGGCTAATCAGGATCGGGTACTCAAAATTCAAATGACAGCCCAGGTTTTCATTGTCCAGGCTCAGGCCAAAAACGTTTTGCTTATTCCTGTCGCCGCAATAGGAAACACATCGTCGAAATCGGCTATCCTGGTTCGGGTACTCAAACCGAACGGTGCGGTCGAGTCGCGCGCAGTCACCATCGGCGTCAAAAGTGAAATCATGGCTGAGGTTACGGAGGGTTTGCACGAGAAAGAGCAGATCATCCTGAGTGAAATCAAACCCAAAGGCAGAGCAAAGAATGCGCTGAGCGGGCAAAGGGGGCCGTGATGCCGGAACCGCTTCTCGAACTCATCAAGGTGGGGCGTACCTACAATTCCGGCGGCGAGCCGCTGACCGTGCTGAGGGAGGTAAGCCTGGTGATCCAAAGCGGTGAATTCGTGGCCATCATGGGTGCGTCAGGTTCCGGAAAGTCCACGCTCATGAACATCATCGGCTGTCTTGACAAACCGTCAACAGGCGATTATAGAATTCGCGGCGTCGACGTTTCGAGCTTGAGCGGCGATGCATTGGCGGCTTTGCGGCGAGACACCTTTGGTTTCATATTCCAGCGGTACAACCTGATGTCCGACCTGAACGCGGTGGAGAATGCGGAAGTTCCCGCGGTTTACCGCGGCATGGCACAACAAGCGCGTGCGGCGCATGCCGGTGACTTGCTAAAAGAACTCGGACTTGGCGACAGGCTGAAACACCATCCCAACCAACTCTCCGGCGGTCAGCAGCAGCGAGTCAGCATCGCGCGCGCGCTCATGAACGGCGGCCCCGTGATTTTGGCCGATGAACCGACAGGGGCTCTCGATAGTCAAGGCGGCAAGGAAGTAATGGCCATTCTGGTAAAACTGCATGAGCAGGGGCACACGATTATTTTAGTGACCCACGACAGCGACATTGCCGCGTACGCGCACCGGCTCGTGCGCATCACCGATGGAAAAATCACCTCCGACGAGCCGCAGCAAGACGGCGCGGCACAGCAACAAGCCAAGGACGGCGAAACGCGCGCAGACGTCAAACCGGGGATGGCTGTACTCGGCGAAGCCCTGAAAATGGCGTTGCGATCGCTCCTCCATAATCGAATGCGTACCGCGCTGACCATGCTGGGCATCGTCATCGGCGTTGCCTCGGTCGTGGCGCTCATGGCGATCGGCAATGGTGCAAAGCAAGATGTTGTTGAGCGTATTGAGGCCATGGGAACCGACCTGTTAACGATCATGCGCGGTCCCCCCGCTGTTCGCGCTTCGGCAAACATAGTAACCAGTTTCCTGCCCGAAGACCTGCCATCCATCGGCGTCGCGCGAGGCGTCGCCATGGCTATTCCGGAAACAAATGCGTCTTCACTTCTGCGATTCGGCAGCCAGGACTTGATTGTTACGGCGGTCGGAACCGGCGAAAACTTTCCGTTGGTGCATGATTGGCCGCCGCAATCCGGCGTGTTTTTCTCAGCGGAACACGTGAAGCGTTATGCCCAGGTCGTCATCCTTGGCCAGACTGTTGTAAAAAACCTGTTCCCACAAAATACGAATCCGTTAGGTCAGTATGTGCTCATAGGAAGCGCTCCGTTCATGGTCATTGGCGTGCTGAGCGGTAAAGGCTTAACCCCTCGGGGAGACGATATGGATAATTCCGTCTGGCTGCCCTACACCACAGCCGGAGCGAGAATTTTTGGACAGCGGTTTTTCAACGATATCGTCGTGAGAGTGAAACCGGACGCGGACATGAACACGGTCCAAGCCGACCTTCATACACTCCTGATGAAACGCCATCGCAAGGAAGACTTTAACATTCGGAACATGGCCACCACCATTGCAACAGCCAATGAAACGCAAAATACGCTCACGTATCTCCTTGCGGCAATCGCAGTCATTTCGCTTCTTGTCGGAGGCATCGGCGTCATGAACATCATGCTGGTGTCCGTCACCGAACGGACGCGCGAGATAGGCATACGCATGGCGATCGGCGCGCGCGGATTCGACGTGTTGTTTCAATTTCTTACCGAAGCGGTCATGGTTTGTTTTATCGGCGGCCTGGCAGGTGTTGTCGTCGGTGTCGGCGGCGGTTACCTCGTATCGGTCCTTGCGGGCTGGCGGGTGATATTTACAATTGCGCCGATAGTAATTGCGTGCACGTGTGCCATAGCTACCGGCATCATTTTTGGCTATTTACCGGCAAGAAAGGCCGCGCATCTCGATCCTATTGAGGCTTTGGCGCGGGATTAGCATCTATATATGGATTATCTACGCAGGATGCGTAGACCAAGGTACCGAGGTTTACCGAGTGTATAATAAGATCAACTAAAGCAATCCACCAGCGAAGCAGGCGGGCTAAAATCAAATGAACTACAAAGATTACTATGCCGTGTTGGGCGTTTCGAAGAACGCGAGTGTGGACGATATCCGCAAGGCGTATCGCAAGCTTGCGTTGCGGTATCATCCGGACAAGACAAAGGGAGACAAGGCGGCCAACGAGAAGTTCATGGAAATCAATGAGGCCAATCAGGTCCTCAGCGACCCGGAAAAACGGAAGAAGTACGACGAATTCGGCGCGGATTGGAAACAATACGAGCAGGCCGGCGCCCGCCAAGGCGGGTTTGACTGGTCGAAATATGCGGCAGGCGCCGGAGGCGCGCAAAAGCAACGGATGAGCTCCGAAGATTTTGAGTCCATGTTCGGGTCCGGCGAAGACATGGATTTGTTCGATTTGCTGTTTGGAGAACGGTCCGGGAAAAGACAAAGGAGAAGAAGCGCGGCATTCCGGGGTGAAGATCTTAACGCGGAGACGACTTTATCCCTGGAAGAAGCCTATCATGGCTCAACACGGCTCATCCGCCTCGACGGCCAGACGATCAGCGTGACGATTCCCCGGGGCATCGACGACGGGCAGGTTCTGCGAATCGCGGGCAAAGGTATGGACGGGGGAAACGGGGGGCCCAGCGGCGACCTCTACCTTTCCGTCAAGATTGCTCCGCATCCCGAAATTCATCGTGACGGGGACGATATCCACAGCACGATGCCGGTGGATTTATACACCGCAGTCCTGGGCGGAAAGGCTTTAGTCAAGACGCTGAAGGGCGCGGTGAAGGTCGATATCCCCAAGGAAACGCCGAATCACAAGGAGCTCAGGTTGCGCGGACTTGGTATGCCGGTCTTTGGCAGAAACGATGTGTTCGGGGATCTATTCGTCACGGTCGACATAAAACTGCCGGACCATCTTTCTCAGGAAGAAACCGGTCTGTTCGCTACATTGGCCGCTTTGCGTAAATAGTATTGAGCAATTGTTCCGCTCTCTGGAAAGGCGCCGTTATGGCAAATTCCGACAACGCCCCGAACCGTTACGTCTTGCAACGGATTGCCCGACGGGCCATGCTTGACAGAGGACTTCTGCCCGATTTTTCGCCGCAAGCTCTTACCGAGCTTTATGGACTCCGGGAGCCAGAGCCGGCGGCCGGCGGACCGGCCAAAGACCTGAGGGACCTTGTGTGGTGTTCTATAGATAACGATTCATCCCGGGACCTGGACCAGCTGACGGTTGCCCAAGCCATGCCGCAGGGCGCCGTTAAGGTCCTTGTTGCAATCGCCGACGTCGACTCAATTGTAAAGAAGTTATCCGCGATCGACGATCACGCGGCGCACAACACCGCTTCGGTGTACACCGCAGCGGAAATATTTCCCATGCTGCCGGAAAAACTTTCAACGGACATGACGTCTCTTAATCTGGAATCGGACCGATGCGCCATTGTTGTTGAAATGATTTTCTCAGAAGACGGAACGCTTCGGCAGTCCGACCTGTATGAGGCCATCGTCTGCAATCAGGCAAAACTTGCCTACAACAGTGTTGCAGCGTGGCTTGAAAAAACCGGGCCAATGCCGCATGAAATTGCAAACGTCAAGGGCCTTGAACAAAACCTTTTGCTCCAGGACGGCATTGCCCAAAAGCTAAAAATCCTCCGGCATGTCCACGGTGCGCTTGACCTTGAAACAATGGAAGCCAGCCCCGTTTTCGAGGGAGACACCCTCAAGGGCCTTGCGGCCGAAAAGGGAAATCGGGCCAAAAGCATTATCGAGGATTTCATGATCGCGGCCAACGGTGTTGCCGCCCGGTTCCTTGCATCTAGGCAATTACCCTCGATCCGGCGCGTTGTACGCACGCCAAAACGCTGGGACAGGATCATTGAACTTGCCTCCGAGCATAGTTTCAACCTGCCAAAAGAACCGGATTCCAAAGCGCTGGCGCAATTTCTGACAAAAGCGAAATCGGCAGACCCGGCACGGTTTCCGGACCTGTCCCTCAGCGTCATAAAGCTTCTGGGACCCGGGCAATACGTTGTCGAACATCCGGGGACCAAGGTTGAAGGGCATTTCGGTCTTGCGGTCAGGGATTACGCGCATTCAACAGCCCCCAACCGGCGCTATCCCGATCTTATCACCCAGCGGCTTCTGAAGGCAGCTATCGCGGGAGCGCAGTCGACATATTCGACCGGTGAATTGGAAGCGCTCGCAGACCACTGCACTGGAATGGAAGACGCTGCCAAGAAGGTCGAACGTCAGGTCATGAAATCCGCTGCCGCGCTGTTGCTTGAATCGAGGATTGGAGAGATCTTCGACGCCATCGTCACGGGCGCGTCCGAAAAAGGAACATGGGTTCGAATTACAAATCCGCCCGTTGAAGGAAGGCTATCGACTGCCGGCAATCTGGACGTGGGCCAAAGGCTTCGGGTGAAGTTACTCTGTACTGATGTGGAACGCGGATTTATTGATTTTGCGAAAGCCTGACAGAATCCCAAGTGATTTGGTTGGGATTGCTGTCAATGCGAAAAATCTTCGCATAATCGAGAAATGCCCTTGAGCCGGCCAAAATGTTCCTCTATCATGTTTTTTGTGATTCCTGCTCAAATCAGCGATGCAATGTTGCATGGTATGTTTATTGCGGTACTACAATATGTAAGAAAACACAAAACAGCTTTTCCAAGAAATCCGCGATACTTTTCATAAACATTTTTCAGTGAGGTTGGAATGAAAAAGATGAGGTTGTACATTCGTGATCTCTATTATCTGGTAACCATCGCCGGTGTTACGTTCGCCGCATGGAAGGTTGTCCGCCATTGGCGTACCGGGATGGGTAAGAAAGCAGGCCACGACATCGATTCCTCGATCAGGTCAGCAGCGGAAAAACTTGAGAAAACCGCGAACACCTTGGAGAAATGGGCCGAAAATCACCAAGGAGAGCACTTTGGCAAAGGCCTTGATGAAGTATTGGCAGACACCAAAAATACGCTTGACAGGGCGTCTGATCTGGTTTCGCGTAAGTTAAACCACGCAAAGTGAAAAAAGGGGCGGCACCATGAAATTGTTCAGTACCGTCGTTGCAGCAACGGCTCTTGGTTTCCTGATGATGCTGATCCTCGGCTGCGCGTCGTCATCCAATCTTGTCAACGTATGGCACGACCCTTCTTATCAGGCTCCCCCGCTGGGAAAGGTGCTTGTCATTAGCGTCAGAAAGGATGCGACAATGCGGCGCATCTGGGAGGACGCTTTCACCACGGAACTCGCGAAGCACGGTGTGGTTTCGACATCGTCGTATGGCTTGTTTCCTGATGCGCCTCCGGACACCAATCAGGTTATTGCGACTGTGCAGGCGAACGGTTTCAACGCTATTCTGGTAATTCTGCGGCTCCCTTCGGAAACGGACAGGCAATATGTTCAAGGATATACAACCACGGAACAGGTAATGCACTTCAGCACGTATTGGCAACGATACATTACCTATTATCAAGACATAGATCATCCGGGATACGTAGATTCCCAGGCTGTGGCTGTTCGTGAGATTGACCTCACGACAACCGGGAACAACGGCAAATTGATCTGGAGTGCAACCAGCAGGACGCCGGATCCGGGTTCGGTTCCCGACCTGCAGCGCGGGGTTGCAGGCCTCGCAACGTCCGAATTGACAAAGCGGGGCATCATAGGCTCCAAGAAGTAATTGCTACTATAGTAAGAAAGGGGCCTCGAAATGAAAACGACAAATCCAAGAACGCTGATTGTTGTAGCCTGCACGGGTTTTCTGTTTCTTGTGCTGGGCACGTTTGCACTTACCCACGCTCAGGAGGAAAAACGCGAACAAGGAAAGGATCAGCAAGATTCTCGGCAACAGCAGCAGGAAAAAGCACAGGACCAGCGACAACCACAGCAAGAGAAGAGCGAGCAACGACAGCCGCAGGAAAAGGCTCAACAAGAGCAGCGGCAGCCCCAACAGGAAAAGGCCCAGCGGGAGCAAGAGCAACAACCGCAACAGCAGGAAAAGCCCGCACAAGACCGGCAGGTCAAGAGTGTGCAAAAACAGCAAACGGTCAAAAGCCTGAAAAAGAAACCGAGTACCAAAAGCCAGGAGCCGGGGCAGCAGGGACAGGTGCAGGAACAGGGTTTGCAAAAGCAACAACAGCCGCAGGAATCAAGATCGCGGCAGGTTCAGGAGCCGCAGAAATCCAAGACGGTGCAAACCAAGGCTGCACAAGAGCAACAACCGGTAAAGAGTCAACCGCAGCAAAAGGGTCTTCAAAAGCAACAGCAAGCCGCCCGGCCTTCGCAGCAAGGGCAGCCTGTTCCGCAAGCTCAACAACAGGGGTTGTGGTCTCAGCACCGCGCTCAGAGCTGGCAGTCTGAGCACAAGACGTGGGTGCAACGCGGCGGTTACAATGGGTATCGCATTCCGGATGACCATTTCAACGGCTACTTCGGCCGGGATCATGGATTCCGTATTTATAGCCTTTCCATGGTGCAATTTGGCGGGTATCCGAGCTTTCAATACAACGGATATTGGTTCAGCGTCATTGACCCGTGGCCGGAATACTGGTCGAATGACTGGTATGAAAACGATGACGTGTATATCGATTATTCCGGAGACGGCTATTACCTTTACAACCGCAGGTATCCGCGCGACCGGATCGCGGTCACCGTATATTTGAACTGACAATCAATTCATAGAAACCTAACAACAGGAGTGAAAAGTGGCGGATGACAAGGGAACAGTTTCTGGTAATGAAAGCTCTCCGAAAGGCGCGTCTAGCGGCGCGATCAAACGCATCGCCTTTATAGGGTCCTATCAGCCCCGGCAATGCGGTATTGCAACGTTTACAACCGATCTATGCGAAGCTGTCTCGGCCGCATTCCCGGAAACTTCGTGCATAGCGCTGCCCGTCAATGACAACGAATCGGGATACGCGTACCCGCCCAGGGTAAGGTTCGAAATGGCGGAGAAAGACATTCATTCCTATCGCCGCGCTGCTGACTTCCTAAATATCAATAACATAGACATCGTCTGTCTTGAGCATGAATATGGAATTTTCGGAGGCCGGGCCGGCAGTCACATCCTGGCACTGTTGCAGGAATTGCGCATGCCGATCGTCACCACCCTGCACACCGTTCTGAAAGAGCCGGATCCCCATCAGTTGCGGGTGCTGAAAGAAATCGCCGCGCTTTCCGACCGGTTGGTTGTGATGAGCGATCGCGGGGTACATTTCTTGCAGGAAATTTACGGCGTTTCGAAAGATAAGATCGACCTGATTCCGCATGGAATTCCCGATGTGCCGTTCGTGGACCCAAGCTTTCACAAGGACAAATTCGGTGTTGAGGGCAAAGTCGTGCTGCTGAGCTTCGGGCTCCTGTCCGCCAACAAGGGCATAGAAAACGTAATCAGTGCCCTGCCTGCGGTTTTGGCAAAACATCCAAACGTGGTCTACATGATTCTGGGCGCGACTCATCCTCACGTTTTGCAGAATGAAGGCGAATCGTACCGGCTCTCGCTGCAATGGTTGGCACAGGAGAAAGGCGTGGAAGGTCAGGTGATCTTCTACAACCGTTTCGTCAGCCTTGACGAGCTCATCCAATTCATTAGCGCCGCTGATATTTACATCACTCCATACCTGAATGCCGCGCAGATCACGTCAGGCACGCTTGCCTACACCCTTGGTGCAGGCAAGGCAGTCATTTCCACGCCCTACTGGTACGCCGAAGAAATGCTTGCCGAAGAACGGGGGGTACTGGTTCCGTTTCGTGATCCGAATGCTTTGGCCGCCCAGGTCATCGACCTGATCGACAACGAAGCGAAGCGCCATGCCATGCGCAAACGGGCCTATATGTTCGGACGGTCCATGATCTGGCCGGAGGTGGCGCACCGTTACAGGGAAAGTTTCGAACGCGCTCGGAGTGAGCGCCGCAATTTTACGCCCCCGGGCTTCACGGCCAAAGCGCTTGACAAAAGCTCCGGCGAATTGCCGCCCCTCAAGCTCGACCATTTGCGCCACATGACGGATGAAACCGGCATGCTGCAGCACGCGGTCTTTACCATTCCAAATTACCGTGAGGGCTATACGATAGACGACAATGCCCGCGCGCTCCTAGTGAGCGTGCTTCTTGAAGACGCGGGCAGCGGCGTGGCGTTTGATCTTGCGTCCCGATACTTGGCGTTTATCTGGTATGCTTTCAATATCGAGACCGGACGTTTCCGCAATTTCATGGATTACCAACGCCACTGGCGCGAAGACATCGGGTCGGACGACAGTCATGGCCGGACCTTATGGTCGCTGGGCACCGTGCTTGGCCGCTCAATATCGCCCGCGCTTCATAACATGGCCGGATGGATGTTCGAGCAGGCGCTGCCTGCAATTTTGGACACGACCAGTCCGCGGGCATGGGCCTTTGCGCTCATCGGCACCCACGAATACCTGCGGCGTTTTGCCGGCGATCGCAAGGCAAACCAGGTCCGCCAGGAATTGGCGAACCGCTTATTGATAATGTATAAGAATAACCGCACCGACGGATGGTACTGGTTTGAGGACAAGCTGACCTACTGCAATGCCGCGCTCTCACAAGCCCTGATCATGTCCGGCCGGTGGATTCCAAACGACGAAATGAAGGAAGCGGGATTCGAGTCGCTTCGGTGGTTGGCCGATTTGCAGCACTCTGAGCCGGATGGCGGACATTTTGTTTCGATCGGGTCCAATGGTTTCTATACAAGGGGCAAAGAGCGGGCCCGCTTCGATCAGCAGCCCGTGGAAGCCCAGGCAATGGTTTCGGCCTGTCTCGAAGCATACAAAGGTTCCGGTGACAAACACTGGCACAAGGAGGCGAGACGCGCTTTTGAGTGGTTCCTGGGCCGCAACGATCTGCGAATTCCAATCTACGACCCGACGACAGGCGGGTGCCGGGACGGCTTGCATCCCGACCGCCCCAACGAAAACCAGGGCGCGGAATCCACGCTTGCCTTTCTCCAATCGCTCATGGAGCTACGGCTGACGGAAAACACACTTCAACCTACGGAAGCATAATTCTCATGAATAATCAACACCCTGAAATATTTCTACGCCACAAGCTTAACCCAATTTTGACCGCCTCGGATTGGCCCTATCCGGTGAACAGCGTATTCAACCCCGGTGCAACACTGCTGGCCGACGGGACCACGCTGCTTTTGTGCCGCGTGGAAGACCGGCGCGGACATTCTCATTTGTGTGCCGCGCGCTCCGCCAACGGAATCGATGACTGGAAAATCGATCAGCAGCCGACCCTATATCCGGATCCCGACCACTTTCCGGAAGAACTGTGGGGCATAGAAGACCCGCGCATTACCTTTGTTCCTGAGCTGAAGAAATTCGCAATTGCCTATACTGCCTTCACCCATGAAGGCCCGGCAGTGGCTTTGGCGCTTACCGAAGATTTTCACTCATTTGAACGGTATGGCGAAATCATGTCTCCTGAAGACAAGGACGCGGCGCTCTTGCCGCGTCGTTTCGGCGATTACTGGGCGCTCATACACCGTACGGTTAGCGGCTCCAAAGCAAACATGTGGATTTCCTACTCTTCCGATCTTCGTCACTGGGGAAGCCACAAGCTGATGCTCGAAGCGCGGCGAGGGTCATGGTGGGATGCTAACAAGATCGGCCTCTCTCCCCCGCCAATAGAAACCCCGCAGGGCTGGCTTGTCATTTATCACGGCGTCAAGATGACCGGCGCAGGCTGCATTTACCGGCTTGGCCTTGCGCTGTTTGATCTGCAAACGCCTGAGAAATGCATAAAGCGCGGCGATGAGTGGGTGTTCGGTCCGGAAGAGCCCTATGAGCGGCAAGGTGATGTCGATAATGCCGTGTTTCCCTGCGGGTACACTATTGCCCCGGACGGAGATACGCTCCATCTGTATTACGGCGCCGCGGATTCGACCATAGCCCTTGCCACAGGAAGCATCCGCACTATTCTTGAATGGCTTGAACAAAAAGGAAAATAGCGCCAAAGGAGAATTATCGCTCGCGCAATCGGAGACTTTTTCAATTCACGGGGACCAAATGGTAATGATTGATTCACTGGAACGATTCATAGATGTCCAGCTTCAGGATTGGGGCCACCGGCACGGACCGCAGAAGAGCGAACTGGCCGGACCGGTCGTTGCGATTACACGCGAGCCCGGATCCGAAGGCGAATCCATTGCCAAAGCAATTTCCGAGGAATTCGGTCTGGTTCTGTACGACTGGAAAATAGTCGAAGACATCGCCAAAGATTCTCATGTGAGTCAGCAAGTCGTTGCCACGTTGGAAGAAAATTTCCGGCCAGAACTGGATGATTGGCTTGAAGGTTTTTCCGCAAAACCCGGTCTTTCATCGCATCAGTATATGCAAAGCCTGCGAAAGGTTCTCTTCACCGTCGCTACCCATGGAAACGCCGTCATTTTAGGAAGGGGCGCAAACTTCCTTCTTCCGCAGGATAGAAGAACGCTGGGCCTCCGCTTTGTCGCCCCTCTTGAGACACGGGTGCGAAACACAATGCAAGCGCTCAACCTTTCGCACGAGAACGCGTTGAAGCAGGTCGCACAAACGGAAAAAGAGCAAAGCCAGTGGGTGAGGACAAATTGCGGAGCGAGAATAGATGACGCTTCCAATTACCACATGGTGATCAACACTGCCATGGTGCCGCCGGACAAGGTTCTTCAAATTGTGAGAAGTATCCTTGAAGAACAGAAGGCGCTTGCCGGCATCAGGTGAAATCGACCCAATTTCCCGCATGAAAAGGAAACGACGAAATGGATTCAACATTGTTTTCAAAAGCCAAACTTGACAATATCGAACTGAAGAACCACGCGGTTATGGCGCCGATGACGCGAAGCAGGGCCATCAACAATGTTCCCAACGAGCTTATGGCCGACTATTACGCACAGCGCGCCGAAGCCGGACTGATCATAACCGAAGGCACGTCGCCGTCGCCGAACGGATTGGGATATGCCCGGATTCCCGGAATATTCACTTCGGAACAAATCAGAGGCTGGGAAGACGTGACGGCCGCGGTTCATGCCAAGGATGGAAAAATATTCGTGCAATTGATGAACACCGGTAGAATATCTAATCCTGCAAACCTGCCGCCGGGTGCGCAAGCCATGGCGCCGTCGTCGATACAACCCAAAGGACAGATGTGGACCGACACGCAGGGAATGCAGAATTTTTCAATACCAAGAGAGATGACCGAGACCGAGATTGCTGCCGCACAGGAAGAATATGTTCAGGCGGCCAAGAATGCAGTTGAAGCCGGATTTGACGGAGTAGAATTGCATGGCGCTAACGGATATTTACTGGATCAATTTCTGAATCCTTCCGTAAACCGGAGAACCGACGTGTACGGCGGAAGCGTCGAAAACAGATGCCGGTTTGTTCTGGAGGTGGCGGCAAGGGTTGCAAAGGCCATTGGGAATGAAAAGACGGGCATTCGACTCTCACCGTATGGCGCGGCCAACGATGTTGGACAATTTCCGGAAACCGAAGAGGAATATGCCTATCTGGCGGAGAAACTCAACACCCTGGACATTGCCTATATCCACCTTGTGGATCATTCTTCAATGGGAGCTCCCAAAGTGGAATTGACAACGGTTCAAAAAATCAGAAAGAACTTTGAGAATACGCTTATCCTCAGCGGCGGCTATACACGCGAGAGGGCCGAAAGAGATCTGGCTTCAGGCATGGCGGACCTCATCGCCTTTGGAAGAGGGTTTCTCGCGAATCCGGATTTAGTGTCACGAATGGAGCATAATGCGGAACTCAATCCGCCTGCAATGGCTACGTTTTACACGCCGGATGCAAAAGGCTATACCGATTACCCGTATCTACAGGCTGCAAACTAACATGGATGAAGATGAATCCACATGGGGCGCCGAACAGGACGCGGCATTCGAAGCAATTCAGCCGCTCGACCCGGACTCTCTTGATAATGACGTTGAAGAACCGACCTCAAAAAATTCATCAAGGATCGGACCCGGAAAGAAATATGAGGAGCTCACTGCTCAAATTGAGTCGCTCAACAACAAATATATGCAGCTCATGGCTGAGTTCGAAAATTTCAAGCGCCGTAACGCCCGGGACAATGAGCGACTGGTTGAAATCGCAAACGAACATCTGATCAGGGAAATAATAGAAGTGCAGGAGAATTTTGAGCGCGCTTTCAAGTCTCATGCAAAGGGAGAAAAATTCGTTGAGGGCATGAAACTCAACTATGCACGGCTCAAGGCGATTTTGCAAAAGTACGGGCTGGAATCGTATGCCGAACGAGGAAACAAATTTGATCCGGAATTCCATGACGCTGTCATGAGCGCTCCTCATGAATCCATACCCGATTCGCATATCAGCGATGTACACGAACGGGGGTACAAACTCAAAGGAAAGATCATCAAGCATGCCAAAGTAGTGGTTTCGAGCGGAAAGCCCAAAGGAAAATAGCGTGTCCTCTGTGCACGAATTCTTTAAAAAAGGAGATGGTATGAAAAAGTCAATGCTTGGAGTTTTGATTTCAGCATTCCTTATCGCCAGTTGCATGATCGGTGTTCGGGGAGGGCGGCATGGGGATCATCTGGTCATCGTCCCGGCGCTTCCGGCAATCGTTGAAATCGATGCCGATCAATATTACTCTCAAAACGGGTATTACTACAGGTATCAGGGAAATGTCTGGGTATACTCGCAATCCAGGGAAGGGCCATGGGCGGAACTGCCGCGCAGCCACTATCCCAGGGAAGTTCGTTACAGGGGGCAACAAGAGCGCGAGCATATGAACGGCAACCTTGAAAAACGCGATCAGGACAATAGCGGGCACGACAATCGCGACCATGACAACCGATAGAGCGACCGATGATTGAAAGATCTTTTGGTCGTCGTGATTTTTTGCGAACAATGCTTGCGGCTGCACCGGTAATTTCGATTGCCGGGTGCGCACCCTATTCGTCCCTAAAGGCGTTTCGATCGCAAGGCTATTTGCCGCGATACTTTACAGGTGAAGAATGGGAATTTCTTAGTGCTGCCTGTGACCGCCTGATTCCTGCAGACGAGAATGGTCCGGCCGCTTCGGAACTGGGCGTGCCGGAATTCATAGACCGGGAAATGGACGGTGCATTCGGGCATGCCGCGACGTGGTATATGCAAGGACCATTCGAGTCCGCTGTTCCGGAGCTCGGCTACCAGTCGCCGCTCACGCCGGCACAGGTGTACCGGACAGGTATCGCAGCGGTAAATGCGTCGTGCCGGAAAATGTTCGGCAACAAGTCTTTTGCAGAGCTTCCCGCGGCAACGCAGGACTCGGTGCTGTCCGATATGGAAAGCGGTGCGCTCGACTTCGCAAACGTTTCAGGCAAGGCCTTCTTCACCTTTCTTTTGCAGAATACCAAAGAAGGCTATCTGTCGGATCCGATCCATGGCGGCAACAGGAACATGAAAAGTTGGACAATGATCGGGTTTCCCGGAGCACGGGCGGATTTTATCGATTGGGTGGACAAGTATGGCGTACGCTATCCGATAGGACCGGTTGGCATCTCAGGAGGAAGGGAATAATTGCCATGCCAGATATCACAAAGCCTCAGGTAGACGCTGTGCTCGTCGGCTTCGGCTGGACCGGCGCCATCATGGGCATGGAACTCACCGAGGCCGGCCTGAATGTGGTCGCCCTGGAGCGGGGTGAAAACCGCGACACGTATCCGGACTTCGCCTATCCGCGCATGGCCGACGAATTGACATACGGTATTCGCGGCAAGCTGTTCCAGGATCTCTCCCGCGAGACATTGACAATTCGCCATTCGCCGGCCGATCGCGCCCTTCCCTACCGTCAAATGGGATCGTTTTTGCCGGGAGACGGCGTTGGCGGCGGTGGCGTGCACTGGAACGGTCAGCACTGGCGCGTCCTTCCGGAAGAATTGCGTTTAAGAAGTCACGTGTCGGAGCGCTATGGCAGAAACTTTATTCCCGACGGCTTGACAATACAGGATTTCGGCGTCAGCTATGAGGAGCTTGAACCCTTTTTCGATCGATTCGAACGCGTCTGCGGCACTTCGGGAAAGGCCGGCAACCTGAACGGCGCGATTCTTTCGGGCGGCAATCCGTTCGAAGGAAAGCGCTCGCGGGAATATCCTTTGCCGCCACTTGCAGATGTCTACGGCGCGTCTTTGTTTGCAAAGGCCGCTCACGACCTCGGCTATCATCCGTTTTCCGAACCTGCCTCCAATGCCTCGGGGGCCTACACAAATTCCTATGGCGCTCAACTCGGTCCGTGCAACTTCTGCGGGTATTGCGAGCGATTCGGGTGCTACAAGTATGCGAAGGCCTCGCCGCAAACCACCATCCTGCCGGTGCTTTTGAAAAGACCGAATTTCGAATTGCGCACTCAATCACATGTATTGCGCGTCAATCTGGATTCCTCGGGCAAGCGCGCCATCGGCGTCACCTACGTCGACGGCAAAGGACGCACGGTTTATCAGCCTGCCGATCTCGTTGTTTTGTGCGCATTTCAGCTCAACAACACCAAATTGCTGCTCCAGTCGGGCATCGGCAAACCATACAGCCCTTCAACCGGTCTCGGGGTTGTCGGACGCAACTATACCTATCAGATGATGGGCGGCGTACTCGTGTTCTTCGATAAGGACAAGCCGATGAACCCGTTTATCGGATCGGGCGCGGGCGGCCAGGTCATCGATGACTTCAACGGCGATCATTTCGATCACGGGCCGCTCGGCTTTGTCGGGGGCGGGTATATCGGCGTGATACAAACCGGCGGCAGGCCCATTCAGCAGATGCTGCTTCCCAAAGCCACCCCGAAGTGGGGCTCGAAATGGAAGCAGGCGGCCAAAGACCATTATTTATACTCCGTCAATGTCATGACCCACGGCACGGTGATGTCCCACCGCGACAATTATCTCGATCTCGATCCGACCTACCGTGACTCATTCGGCCAACCGCTGCTGCGCATGACCTTTGACTGGAAGGAAAACGACGTCAAAATGACTCACTATGTGACGGGCAAGGCCAAGGAAATCGCGGACGCCATGGGCGGTAAATCGACCGAGGTGAACATGAAGCAGTTCGGCGACCATTACGACACGCGGGTGTACCAGACCACGCATAATGTGGGCGGCGCGATCATGGGTGAGGATCCCAGAACCAGCGTGGTAAATCGCTATTTGCAATCCTGGGACGTGCACAACGTGTTCGTGATGGGATCAAGCGTCTTTCCCCAGAACATCGGCTACAATCCCCTTGGATTGGCCGGAGCCTTGACATACTGGTCTGCCAAGGCCATTCGGGCAAACTACCTGAAAAACCCCGGCTCCCTGGTGCAGGCGTAGGCGAAGGAAATTTCTGAAATGACAATTTCAATTATTCGATTCTTGAATATCATGGTCCCCGCGTTACTTGCAGGGACCAGTTATGGAGACAGGAGATTATGAAGCTAATACTTTACGGAACTTTTCTTTTCCTTGCGGTATTTAGTGCAGGAAATATGAGTACTTTACAAATTCAACATTACGGAATCTATGCATTTGTTGGACGAGCCAATTTTAAGGAGTATATGCAAGCGAACAACAAATCGGCTCTTGTGCCTTCCATACTTCCCGCATTGCTGCTTTTGATCGTGAACATATTATTGTTTTTTGCAAGACCTGCCTTTGTTTCTGGAATGGAAGTGTTTCTTTTTTCTTCGCTAAATGCAATTGCTTTGATTTCAACAATTATTTGGCAAAGAAAACTTCAAGGGCAAATGGCTGTTACCGGTTATGATGGGGACAAGATAGCTTTCTTACTTTTTACAAACTGGATTCGGACGGCGGTATTTTTCATACAAGCAATAGCAGCCGTATCAATTACAATGAACGCGTTAAGAGTGGCCTAGAGCAATCTGTAGAAAAAAGTTCATATGAACAATGATCTGATCGCAAGGGCTTCCATAACCATCAACACTTTGGGTGGTGCCGCAATAGCGTTTGTTGTGTTGTTTACCATAAGCAACACAATGGCGAATGCTGTGCCCGTATCGCAAGACCTCATGCAACGCGGTGCATATTGCGCGCTCGCAGGCGATTGCATAGGCTGCCATACCGCGCCGGGAGGACAGCCGTATGCCGGAGGCAAGCCGTTTACCCTGTCTGTCGGGAAAATCTATTCCACGAACATCACGCCTGACGTTGAAACCGGGATCGGCCGCTACACCTTTGACGATTTTGCAAAGGTCATGCGTCAAGGTATTGCAAAAGATGGGCACCGGCTTTATCCGGCCATGCCCTATCCGTCCTACGTCAAGGTATCGCAGGAGGACCTGTCTGCGCTCTATGCGTTTTTCATGCAAGGCATCAAGCCAGAGCACATTGCCAATCACCCTGCGCACTTGAACTGGCTACTCGGTGCGCGGTCTTACATGGCTGTCTGGGACGCGCTCTATTTCAAAAAGGGCGAATTCGTCGCGGATACGAAAAAAGACGAATCGTGGAACCGCGGCGCGTATCTCGTGCAGGGCCTGGGTCATTGCGGCGACTGTCATACGCGGCGAGGGGCTTTAGGCCAGGTGAAAGCGGGAAACGAGAAGGACGGCAGGAAGTATCTCGCGGGCACGATAATTGACAACTGGTTTGCCTCGTCGCTGAGAGCGGATCCCGGAATCGGGTTGTATGCCTGGTCAAAGGGCGAAATTGTCGAGTACCTCAGAACCGGTCGGACTGCACGCGTCGCCGCATCAGACATGATGGCGGGCGTGATAGATAAGAGTACGCAGTATCTGAGCGACACGGACCTGATGGCGATTGCCGAGTACCTGAAATCCCTTCCGCCTTCCATCAGCAAAGGGCAAAGGGAAGCTGATTCCCTCATACAATCGAAAGCAGTCGCTGCGACAACGGCCACGCTCCGTGCGGGTGATACCGTAAGGCGCGGATCCCGCGTCTACATTGACAATTGCAGCGCCTGCCACGGCTCGGACGGATCAGGCGCTATCCGGACCTTCCCAAATCTCGTGAATAACGAAGCGGTTAACGCGTTGGACCCTGTCTCGCTGGTTCATGTCGTCCTGAAAGGGTCTTCCATGCCGTCAACGCAAACTGCGCCTTCGAAGCTTGCGATGCCCGGTTTCGGATGGCGCTTGAACGATACGGACGTAGCGGAAGTACTCAGCTTCGTCCGCGAAGGTTGGGGCAACCATAGTAAACCGGTCAGCAGCACCGAAATCGTCCGGGTTCGTAAAACACTGGAGTGAATATCTATGACAGACAAGAGCGTTTCTAGAGACTTTCCTGTCGTTTGCGTGGGAGGCTCGGCCGGTGGGCTCGATGCCTACACCCGGCTCCTGCGTAATCTGCCGGACAAAATGGGTGTCGCTATCGTCATTGTCAATCACCTGAGAACCGTGGCCACCCTGCTCCACGAAATTCTCCCCTCCTCCACCGCCATGCCGGTCGAACTGATCACGGAAAGATTGGATATCCAACCCAACCATGTGTTCATTATTCCCGAGCAGCGCGATTTGCACGTTCTCAACGGAGAGTTCCTTCTGAAGCCGATATCAAAGCCCAGGGGATGGCCCGACGTGATCACGGTTTTTCTGCGTTCCCTGACGCATCACTGGGATGGCAAACTTATCGCCGTCATTGTCTCCGGTTTTGATGGGGATGGGGCTGCGGCGTTGCGCGGCATCAAAGAGGTCGGGGGTATTACCATAGCGCAAAAGCCGGACACTGCCGGACAACCTGATATGCCCGAAAGCGCAATAGCAAGCGGGTGCATAGACTTTGTACTTTCTCCGGAGGATATCGCCTTGGAAATTGCTCGAATTGCGCGTACGGAAGTCAAATGACGGGCCCGATTTCGCTGAATTGTTGCTAATCAATGAATCTCAGAAAGCAAATGGGAACCGAAAAACAATGAACGTCGGGCAACGAGTCACACTTCGCATCTCACGGTACGGCGAGATCGTATCGGTTATTCTCAAATATGGGTTTGGGGACATTATCGCCGGCCTCAATCTCCAGAAGTATGTCGCTTTTGCCCGATGGCCCTTCCATGTCAGGCGCATGGGTCCTTTTAAAGCGCCCGTTTCACGGTGGGAACGGGTTCGATTGGCTATTGAAGAACTCGGCCCTACCTTCATAAAATTCGGTCAATTTCTCAGCAACCGGCCGGATTTGGTGCCTGCAGAACTCATTGACGAACTTGTCAAACTACAAGATTCAGTCAAACCCTTTTCACGGACCGAAGCGGGTGTTATTCTGGAACACGCGCTCAAACTTCCGGTCGACGATGTGTTCGATCTTTTTCCGGACGAACCGATAGCATCCGCATCGGTCGCCCAGGTATACCGGGCGCGGCTCAAAAACGGCGACGATGTGGCGGTCAAAGTGCAACGGCCGAATATCCGGAAAATCGTGGCGACCGACCTTGATATTATCGAACACCTTACCGGCCTGATCGAACGTCACAACAAAAGTCTCGCTGCCGTGCATCTTTCCGAGTTGGTGCATGAATTCGGCCGAACGCTTAATAAAGAACTCGATTTTTCGCTCGAAGCCGCGACCATGGAGCGGTTCAGGACCGATTTCAAGGATACAAAGGAATACTACGTTCCGCGGGTCTACGAAGCGTTTACAACCGGGTCAGTCCTTATTACCGAATTTGTGGAAGGCATCAAGGTCAGCGACGTCGATTCGTTGATAAAAGCAAACCTGCTGCCCGCCGACATTGCACGGGTCGGCGTAAATCTGGTGCTCAGGCAGATTTTCACCAACGGGTTTTTTCACGCAGATCCGCACCCGGGCAATATCCTGATCCTCAAAGACGGCCGCTTTTGCTTCCTTGACTACGGGGCAGTCGGCATCGTATCAGCATCGCTGCGGCACCACCTCGGCGTCATTCTGTACGGCGTGATTTACAAAGACCCGCAGCGCATCATCCGTACCTTGTCGCAGCTCGCAACCCAACGCATCGTCAACATCGACCGGCTTGAATACGAAGTCACCGAAATCATCGAGCAATACTCCTCGGCGTCCCTAGGGGATATCAAGGTTCGCGATCTGCTTGAACGTTTCAGCCGTATCACGTCCGAAAACCATCTTCGATTTGTGCCAGGGTTCTATCTTCTTTTCAAGGCGCTCATAACCATTGAAGGAGTAGGGCAATTGCTCGATCCGGGTTTTAACCTCACGGCCGAAATCGAGCCGTATGCGCGCAGGCTTATGCGCGAAAACCCCCGGCTCAAGTATCTGCCGTTCGATGTCTATTTCACGCTTCTCGACATGGCTTCCTTGCTCAAAGATCTTCCGTTTGAGGTGAAGGACCTCATGCGGATGGTTAAGGACGGGGAAACGCGCATCCAGTTTGAGCACCGCGGACTCGATTCGCTTGCGACAAAACTTGACCAGATCTTCGATCGAATAGTTTTCGCCGTGGTGCTGGCCGCGCTCATCATCGGTTCATCGGTGGTTATTCATTCCGGCATGCCGCCATTTTTCAACGGTGTTCCGCTTATCGGCGTTTCCGGTTTTGCAATTGCTGGCCTGGTAGCTTTGTGGCTCCTTTTTTCAATGCTCAGAAACAAGAAACTATAGGGTTCTTCACATAAAGAAAGCGACAGACAATGGACGCGCTTCCCAAAACCTTTTGGAGTGTTCCCCTCAGCGAGACACTCCGGAACCTTGAAACGACAAAGGACGGGTTGACAGGCGAACAAGCCCGGCAGCGACTGGTACGCTTTGGCGCCAACCTTCTCAAGCCGCCAAAGCGGTCGGATGCGCTCACGCTGCTCATCGGCCAGTTCAAGAGTCCGATCATCCTCATCCTTTTTTTCGCAACCGGTTTGTCGTTTTTTCTCCGTGACGCGGCCGATGCCTTCATCATTTTGTCCATTGTTCTGGCCAGCGGCATTCTCGGATTCTGGCAGGAGCGCGGCGCATCGAACGCCGTGAAGAAGCTGCTTTCCATTGTGCAGATCAAAGCAGCGGTGTTGCGGGACGGAAAAAGCGAAGAAATACCGGTCGAAGGAATCGTGCCGGGCGATATCGTGATCCTCAAGGCCGGCGATATTGTGCCCGGCGACGGGCTGGTTCACGACGCAAAAGATCTTTTCGTCGACGAGGCAATGTTGACCGGCGAGACTTTCCCTGCGGAAAAAACGGAAGCGGTTCTGCCGGCAGAAACACCGCTTGGCCTTCGGACAAACGCGCTGTGGATGGGAACCCATGTGGTGAGCGGCAGCGCGCGCGTACTGATAGTTCGGACCGGCAGAGAAACAGAATTCGGCAAAGTTTCCGAACGTCTGAAACTCAAGCCGCAGGAAACGGAATTCGAGCGAGGCATCAAGCAGTTCGGCTATTTTCTCCTTGAAGTCACTTCGGTTCTGGTGGTCGCCATTTTTGCCATCAATGTGTATCTGGCGCGTCCTGTTTTGGAATCCATGCTTTTTTCGCTGGCTCTTGCCGTCGGGTTGACCCCGCAACTTTTGCCGGCAATCATCAGCATTAATCTCGCCCATGGTGCAAAGCGCATGGCCCAAAAAAGGGTCATCGTCAAACGGCTCGCATCGATCGAGAACTTCGGCAGCATGAACGTGATTTGCTCCGACAAGACCGGTACCCTGACCGAGGGAATCGTGCATGTCCAATCCGCGTGCGACATTGAAGGCGCGCCAAGCGAAAAAGTCCTTTTGTATGCATATCTTAACGCGAGTTTCGAGACCGGGTTTACTAACCCGATCGATGAAGCCATCCGCAGCAATCGTAAATTCGATCTGTCCGGCTACGCAAAGCAGGACGAGATCCCCTATGATTTCCTGAGAAAGCGGTTGAGCATTCTTGTTTCGCACGGCGACACGCATCTGATGGTGACCAAAGGATCGATGCACGATGTACTTGACGTATGCTCATCGGCAGAGGCCGGGAACGGGGCCGTCGAGGATATCGCGACGGTGAAGGACTCGATCCAGAAGCACTTCGAGGAGTTCAGCAACAAGGGCTATCGAACGCTCGGCATCGCGTACAGGAATATGGGACAAGAATCGCACATCGGTAAAGACCACGAAGCGGGCATGACGTTTGTGGGCTTTCTCGTTCTTTTCGATCCGCCCAAGCCGAAACTTCTGGAGACAATTACAAGCTTGAAAAGGCTCGGCGTCGCGTTAAAGGTCATCACGGGCGACAACCACCTCGTTGCCGCCACCATCAGTAAACAAATCGGATTGTCCGATGCAAAAATCCTTACGGGCACGGACCTCAATCAATTGAGCGACAGCGCCCTGCTCCAGCGCGCGGCAAACGTTGATGTGTTCGCAGAAATCGAACCGAATCAAAAAGAGCGCATCATCATTGCCTTGCGTAAAGCGGGAAATGTCGTTGGATACATGGGCGACGGCATGAACGATGCCTCGGCGATCCATGCGGCCGATGTGGGCATATCGGTTGAGAGCGCCGTGGATGTGGCCAAGGACGCGGCCGACATCGTCTTACTTGAAAAGGATTTGGCCGTATTGGTAGAAGGCGTGCGCGAAGGCCGGACGACATTTGCCAACACGCTGAAATATGTGTTCATGGCCACAAGCGCAAATTTCGGGAACATGTTCAGCATGGCAGGAGTGTCGCTCTTCTTGCCGTTTCTTCCCTTGCTGCCCAAACAGATTCTGCTCATGAACCTGATGACTGATTTCCCCGAAATGACGATTGCGACTGATAGCGTTGATGAAGAAATGGTTGATTATCCCCGCAGGTGGGATATAAAAGCAATCAGGAAGTTTATGGTCACCTTCGGCATCGTGAGCTCAGTATTCGATTATTGCACCTTTGGCGCGCTCTTGCTCGTGCTTCATGCAACCCAGGTGCAGTTCAGGACCGGGTGGTTTCTGGAATCCGTTATCTCGGCGTCATTGATTGTGCTTGTCATTCGAAGCAGGAAACCGTTTTTCAAGAGCAGGCCGGGTAAATATCTGCTCATGACCACGCTGTCGGTTTTTGCGGCCACCCTGATCGTGCCCTACAGTCCGCTTGCGGCTCTTTTCGGGTTCAGTCCGTTGCCGGTTTCGTTTCTCCTGTTCATCGGGCTCATCGTATTGTTCTACATTGTCACGGCCGAAATAACCAAGAAGATCTTCTATGCAAAGGTGAAGTTCTAGCTTTAACAATGGTGACGGCACCCAAGGGAGGCTGTATGAGTCTCGTCATTTATTTCCTGCGACACGGTGAGACTGCGCAAAGCCGGGATGGCGGTTTTTGCGGGACGCTTGACCCGGAGTTGACTCCTGAGGGTCTGCAGATGGCAGAGGATTTTTCCCAGGCATATTCGTCGGTTGCATGGGAGGCCATTCTGTGCAGTCCGCTGCGCCGGGCAGTGGCCACGGCAAAACCCCTGTGCGATGTAACGGGATTACGGATGCAACTCAAACGCGGACTAAAAGAAATAGCGTTCGGTCAATGGGAAGGGAAGACGGCTGAGAATGTCGGTCGCGAGTTTCATGACGACTATATTCGCTGGTTGGCTGATCCCGGATGGAACGCTCCCACGGGAGGCCAAAAAGGAATCGACATAGCCCGCGACAGTTCCCTTGTCCTTGAGGAAATCGAGAACACCACGAAATCCGGAAATGTCCTCGTGGTTTCGCATAAGGCGACAATCCGGATCATGCTGTGCTCCCTGCTGGGCATAGAAGTCGGACATTTCCGCGACCGGATCGACATGCCGGTGGGCTCCCTTGCCATCGTTGAAATGGCTGCGCATGGTCCGAAGTTGCGCGTGATGGGTGATCGGTCCTACATGAGAGAGTTCCTGCGCAGCAAGGAAATTGACTGATAATAACGTGAGCCGCAACAGCGTTTGCCAACAAAGTGCCGGACGTTCGGGCGAGTCTGATCCATGAAACGTTCTCGGCGTATTCGCAATACCGAGAAACAAGAACCTTTCAGACACAAAGATCCTTAATTTTTCCGTGATGTTCTGTGGCTCGGTTATTGCTGCTTGTATACTGTTCAGACAAACCTAATTCTTACTACGGAGAACCCCATGAATAAGGCGAATTGCCTCGTTAGGCGAATGAAGCTTAGATTGGCGATGGTATTGTTGGCGGCCTTGACAGGATGCGCCGCGTACGTGGGTGAAGGATATTATGGAAATACGGTGATCGTACCGGAGCCTGATCAGTATCTGTTTGGCGGCGTCTACTATGATGGGCGCGACGCGCATTATTATAGTCATCGGGGACATGAAAGTCGCGGTGCAGCACACTCTGGCGAAAAACACGGGGGAAAGCGATGAACCACTTAACAAGTTTTTGCGGACTTTTGACTATCACATTGTTGGTGAGCGGCATGAATGTTTTCGCGGCCGACGTTCAGTCGGCGCAGGCGAATGAAGGGCAGCAAAAGGTAACGATCAGCCAACGGTTGTTCGCATCGCCTGATGAGGCCGCAAAAGCCTTACAGGCGGCTGTCGAGGCCAAAGATAAGGTCTCCTTGAAGGAGATTTTTGGCCCGGAAGTCAAAGAGCTTTTAACGGGCGATACAATGCAAGATGCGAAAAATGCGCAAAGATTTGCATCCCTAATGGCTCAGGGCTACACGCTTGTGAAAGAAAGCGATGACAAAATTACTGTTGAGGCCGGCGAAAAGAACTGGCCGATGCCAATTCCTCTGGTGAAAGCAAATGGGCAATGGTTTTTCAACACCGCAGAAGGTAAAGAGGAGATTATCAACCGCCACATCGGGAAAGACGAACTCCACGCCATTGGCGTTTGCCGTGCTTACGTGACAGCGCAACAGCAGTATGCCAGCATGAATCCGGACGCGAGTCAAGGAGTGAAATACGCGCAGAAATTAAAGAGCACGCCAGGTAAAATGGACGGCTTGTATTGGGCGTCGGCCGGGAACGAAAAGGCCAGCCCGTTCGGGCCGAGGGTAGCGCAGGCTGATGCCGACGGCAATGCTTTTGATAAGGGCGATAGGCCGCAACCATTCCACGGCTATTACTTTCGTATTCTGACCCGGCAGGGCAAGGCTGCGCTCGGCGGCAGCGTGAGTTACATGAGCAATTCTGATTTGACAACAGGGTTCGCTTTGGTGGCGTACCCCGCGCGCTGGGACCAGTCGGGGATCATGACATTTATCGTCAATCAGAAGGCGCAAGTTTTTCAGCAAAATCTGGGCGAGAAGACTTTTCGCATTGCAGGGGCTATGAAGGAATACAATCCGGACAGAAATTGGACGATGGTAAGCGATACCGGTGCGATGAGCGCAGTGTCCGAGAAATGACAGGGAAACCTGACAATGGCCCAATTAGTGAGTCGCGAAATTCGACTGGTCTCTCGCCCAAAGGGACTTCCAAGCCCGTCCAATTTTATGCTGGCGGAAACGAAACTTGGACCGTTGCAGGATCAGGAAGTACTGGTTCGCAATCTCTTCATGTCGGTTGACCCCTACATGCGCGGCCGCATGAATGACAGAAAATCCTACGCTCCGCCGTTCGAGCTCGGCAAGCCGCTTGATGGCGGCGCCGTCGGCGAGGTCGTCGAATCGCGAGCGGCAGAGTTCAAGCCGGGCGATGCCGTGACCTCAAGCCTGGGCTGGAGGGAATATTGTATTGCTTCGCCCAAGGATTTGCATCCTGTCAACCGTGAAATTCACCCGCTCTCCGTATACCTGGGAGCCCTTGGCATGACAGGCATGACAGCGTGGGTCGGATTGAATCTGGTAGAGGTCAAAACCGGGGATTTGATTTTTATTTCAGGAGCAGCCGGCGCTGTCGGCACTGTGGCCGGACAACTCGCGAAATTGCGCGGATGCCGGGTCATCGGGTCTGCCGGTTCAGATGAGAAGGTTGCATTCCTGAAGCAGGAGTGCGGCTTCGATAGCGCGTTCAACTACAAGACCGGTCCGATACTCAAGCAGCTCAATGAAGCCGCGCCCGACGGGATTGATGTCTATTTCGACAATGTCGGGGGCGAAACGCTCGAGGCTGCGCTGTCAGCTTTACGAATGCACGGTCGCATCATCGCCTGCGGCGGCATCTCGGGCTATAACGATGAAAAACTCATGCCAGGCCCCTCCAATCTTTTCTATATGGTCGGCAAACGCCTGACTATGAAGGGCATGATTGTGCGCGATTGGCTGGATCGTCAGGGGGATTTTGAAAAGGAAGCGGGCGGCTATTTTCGGAGCGGGAAACTCTTGAACAAAGAAACGGTCGTGGAAGGAATCGACAAGGCGGTCGACGCGTTTATCGGGCTTTTCCAGGGAAAAAACTTGGGAAAGATGATAGTAAAATTGACAGGGGCACAATAATTTACAATGAAGATAAAATCGGCTGTCCGGACTAAATACCGGGAGGAGCACCGAAGTGGGCGTGCGGGATGGTTGCGCGCCGCAGTGCTTGGATCAAACGACGCTATCCTATCGACCGCGAGCATAATGATCGGCGTTGCTGCCTCCTCCGCATCGAAGCGGACCATCCTTGTTGTCGGTGTGGCGGGCCTTGTCGCGGGGGCAATGTCTATGGCTGTGGGCGAATATGTTTCGGTGAGCTCGCAACGTGACGCCGAAAAGGCGGACATCGAACGAGAAAAGCGGGAACTCACGGGACAGCCGAAAGCCGAGTTGGAAGAGCTTGCGTCAATCTATGTAAAGCGAGGCGTCCAGCAGGAGCTCGCGATGAAGGTGGCCAAGCAACTCAGCGCCCATGACCGGCTCGGCGCACATATGCGCGATGAGCTTGGGATCGATCAAGCATCCCTGGCGCGTCCGATGCAGGCAGCGTGGATTTCGGCCGTAAGCTTTGCCTTGTTCGCAGCGGTCCCGGTTGCCGCCCTCCTCGTTGCGCCGGCGGCCTTGCGCATCCCGGTGATCGCGGCGATCTCTCTGGCGTGTCTCTCTGCACTTGGAGCGTTTGGCGGTCATCTCGGCGGAGCTCCGCTCGGCCGTGCCTCGTTGCGAGTCACTCTCGGAGGGGCACTTGCAATGGCAGTGACCGCCGCAATCGGCAAAATCCTCGGGGTCTCTGCGGGGTAAGGATATTTTGAGCGACATTCACAAATATGAGAGAGCTGCCTGTTCAATGAGCAAAGAACTGCGCATGCGCAATGTTTGAGTTTTCATGATGAAACTACACATCGTGACGATCAATATTCATAAAGGTTTCTCCTGGGGCAACCGGCAGTTTATCCTTCACCGGCTCCGCGAAGCGCTCCGCTCCACCGAGGCCGATATTGTTTTTCTGCAGGAAGTTGTTGGTGAGAATTCCATTCAGGCGCAAAAGCACCTCAATTGGCCGGACCAGGCACAATACGAATTCCTTGCCGATTCCGAATGGAACTATTTTGCATATGGCAAGAACGCATTTTATCCGCACGGCCATCATGGCAATGCGATCCTTTCAAAGTTTCCCATCCTTCGTTCCGAACAGATCGACACCTCGACCAATAGCTTCGAGCAGCGCGGCTTTCTGTACTGCGCACTTACCATTCCCGGCAGTCCAAATCCATTGCATTGTTTCTGCATTCATCTGGGGCTCTTTGCCGTTTCGCGCCGTAAACAGCTCCGCATGCAGGCGGACTTCATCAACCTGTGCATACCGCGCGACGAACCGATAATCATGGCAGGCGATTTTAACGACTGGCGCGGTCATGGCGTCGATGATTTCGCGCTGCTTGTGGGTATGAAGGACGCCGCGGTAGAGGCAAACGGCATCATGGCGCGCACGTTCCCGGCGCGCATTCCTTTTCTCCCGCTCGATCGAATTTACATCAGGGGATTGACGGCAAAGGAATCAGCGACATACCACAAAGGGGCTTGGAGAAAGCTCTCCGATCACGCGGTATTGTTTACAGAAAGTGAATTGCCTTAGGATGATCAAGGTCCACTGGATACTCTTTCATATCCTGCCGATTCTGGGATTTTTCCTTGCCGTGACGCTGCTGGTCCACCAGAACCGCGCGCAGCGCTCTCCGTCAAGCACATTCGCGTGGCTCCTCGCAATTTTATTGGTTCCGTATTTCGGCGTTCCCGCCTACGTTCTCTTTGGAGGCCGAAAAATCAAGCGCATGATAAAGAACAAGGCAAACCTTGCACCTGAAACAGACCATGCCGGGGAGCGGCTCGTTACACAAGGCATCGGCTGCATCTTCCCCTTGCGTGGCGGCAATACTGTCTCGCTGCTGGGTACAGGCGAAAAGGCGTGCGCTGCGCTTATCGATCTCATCGACCACGCCGAGAAAAGCATCGACGTAGCAACCTTTATTCTAGGAAACGATGCAACCGGCGTTGGCATTCTCGCGGCGCTTACGCGCAAGGCGGGGCAGGGCGTTCGCGTGCGCCTGCTCTTGGATGCGCTCGGATCCTATCGCGTATCAAGAAAGATGCTTGCCCCATTCCTGGCAAGCGGGGGCCAGCGCGCGTTCTTCATGCCCATGATGCATCTGCCCTTCCGGGGACGCGCCAATTTACGGAATCATCGCAAGATATTCATTGTCGACAACGCGACCGCAATGGTTGGCGGCATGAACATCGCGCGGGAGTATATGGGTACAACTGTTGACAAACTACGCTGGCACGACTTGTCTCTTATTGTAAAGGGGCCGGTGATTGCCGATCTGCATCACGTGTTCTGCTCCGACTGGCAATTTGCCTCGAAGCACGACACCGCAACGGATGATATGCCGGATCGTGGCGGCGCCGGCGCCGCTACCGACCTTCAATTGGTGCCCAGCGGACCCGATGTCGCCGGCGATCCGCTCTACGATGACATTGTCACCGCGCTCTTCAAGGCCCGGCATCGAGTGTGGATCGCCACCCCCTATTTTATTCCCGACGAAATGCTGCTCAAGGCAATTTGCATCGCCGCCAGACGGGGCATTGATGTGCGTATTGTGGTTCCGCAGGTGTCAAACCATCGTCTCGCCGATCTGGTGCGGCGAAGCTACCTGCGGCAGATGCAGGACAACGGCGTGATTATTTGTAACTTCACACCCGGTATGATGCACGGTAAGGTAACTCTTGTCGACGACACGCTCGGCATCGTGGGCTCAATGAATATGGATATGCGCAGCTTTTTCCTCAACTATGAGGTCGCGCTGTTCATTTACGACGAAAGCGTGGTAAAAGAGCTGGATTGCTGGGTAGCTGACCTTATGAGTCAATCTGTCAAAGGAATTAGAAAATCCAATGTCATTGTCGAGTTCTTCGAAGGGGTTGCTCGCCTACTAGCGCCGCTTCTATAGGACTGTGCAAAGGAATGGCTTGGTTATTGCGGATCCTATATAGTGCAATCGAGCAATACGTCATGGATCTGAGGCTCATGGTACGGTAATTGCATTTCTCTTTCATGCGAACGTACAGCATAACGGAAGGACACTATCATGAATGTGCCGCTAAAAACCTTTGTCGCAGCCGCGCTTGGATGTTTGATATTCGTGATGAATGGCTGTGCGCCTTCCAGCAGCCTCATCAAAGTGTGGCATGATCCGTCCTATCAAGCGCCTCCGCTAACCAGGATACTGGTTATTGCAGTGAGAAAGGACGCGGCAAACCGTAGTATCTGGGAAGACGCCTTTGCCGGCGAGCTTTCGAGGCATGGTGCCACCGCAACGCCATCGCACAGTCTGTTCCCTGATGCGCCTCCCGACACAAATCAGATTTTGGCGACGGTACGCACAAACGGGTTCGACGGGGTCGTTGCCATTCTTCGGCTTCCCACGGAGATGAATATGCACTATGTAAAGGGGTATTCGTCGATGGAACCTCAGGGCGTCTATTACGGTCCCTATTGGCAAAGATACTGGAACACCTATGAGCTGGTGGAACATCCGGGATACATCGACACGCAAAAAGTCGCTTTTCGCGCCATTGACGTTACGACGACCGTAAACAACGGTAAGATGATCTGGAGTGCGACGAGCAGAACGGCAGATCCGGATTCCGTGAAAGAATTGCAGCAGGGGATTGCCGGCCTTGTCGTATCCGAGCTGGCAAAACGAAGGATTATCAACCCCAAAAAGTGACAAGCGCCGTTGCGATTCAGGTGAAAAACCCTGAGGAGACTAAACGGTTGATCGAAGTAATCATTGCTTGTTTGGAATGATTGGTGAATTCCTGGGCGAACCACCTACGGCCTCACTAATAAGAGTACGGTTGTGATGCCATCCGAATGCCCTATATCTTTATGAAATGAGAATTGCGCCTCGCTTGAAATTGTCCGGGTGCCGGTTCAAAAACCCACCACGCTGCCGATGCCGCTGCGAAGGGAGAACCACACAAGCTGGAGAAACGTATCATCCCGCTTTTGTTCGTATTTCACGTCGCCGATTTTCAGTGACCCCGACTTGTCCGGCATATTGGTTCCGCGTATCTTCGTTGCGTTAATTATGAACGAACCTATCCGGTTCATGACGCCCTTTTCGCTCCCGGTTTGTTTGTCCAAGATTTCGATGACAAGATTTTTATACAGCGCGCGTACGGTACCGCTTGCGCGCCCTTCGGTCACCGTGATATCAAATGCGGCGGTTTGAAGGAATCCGGATTTGATTCGCAGATTTTCGCCTATTTCCAAAAAGGAATTAAGGCTGGTCAGGTCCATTGCGTCAAGCGACCCGGAATATTTGAACGAGCTCTCCGGCAAACTGATTGGTACAGTCAGGTGGATTTTCATTCTACTGGTCTTCATGAAGTTCCCTTGCCCCCGAACAACGGCCATACTCTTGGGTCCGCCACGATTTGAAATTACGTTGACAGACAATTGTACTGAATCAAAGGTCACCTCCGCGGGCCTCAGGCCGATTCGATACCGCTCAGCGTATTTCAACCGCCCATTCAGGATGTTCAAACCATTGACCTGCGTTGCCTTTTTTATCAATGAAAGGGCTTCGTTCGGCATGAGCGGTTTGGAAGCGTTCTTGTCCCAGGGCGTGTCCATGTTGACCAGAATATCGAAGGACGGATCGTCTATTAGAACCGACCGGGCTCGGTAGGCCTTCCCGTGCAGCAGTCCGCGGCAGTCTGCGCCTGTCGCCTTGCATAGAGGCAAAACTATCCGGTACCGGGTTTTTCGGAACTTGCTGCTCGCAAAGAACGCGTCATCGTTGACAATGGTGTGAAGCTCCGCTGCTTCAACCATTATTGCTGAATCCGGAACTGACGCGCGCAGCTGTGCACAACGAAATTCGTACTTTGACGGTCGAAAGCTCAGCGTTATATCCCGCGCCTGTGCAATGAGGGCGTCGAAGACTTTGTCCTTTTGCCCCATGAGCCGCAGCCACGCAATCCCGCGCACGGAAAGCGCTCCCGCACTGCACAAAACTGTGGAATCCAGCGACCTCAGGGCTATGCCGTCGCATTCGATTGTGTTTCTAACGATAGCGCAATGCACGCGAGCGATCCGCAACGAATACGACGGATACTCTTTTGCAAACGTCTTTATTATTTGTCTTTTGAGAAACCCATTGAGGTAGGCGTCCGGCAAGAAGATCAGTACCAGTATACAAACGAGGAGGATTGTTCCCCCGGCGTAGCTTGCATACGCCGCGACCTTCCGGGGTGACAATGAACGCACGACCTACACGCCGAGCATGATGGCAAGGCTGCCGGTAAGATATTGGACCGTCCTGCTGCCGTGAAAAACCCAATGATAGAGCGGAAAGAGCTCTACCGCCAGAGAAGATTGCTTGCCTAATGACACGCCGCCGCCCAGATTGACGCCGAGATTGCCGTTACTCGCGGTTGTCGAGGACACCGAGAAAGAATTTCCGCTTGACGTGCCGTTAACCGTGACATTGGAATTGTACAAATAAACGCCTGCCCCGGCTTGACCAAAGATATTGAGGGGACTTGCTTCCATGGCACTGGCAAGGCGAAGGGTCGGCACAATCTCGATATTGGTAAATTTCCCGGATGACGTAAGATTGACCGCGCCTCCGGGCAGCCCTTCAATAATAATGCCGTTTTGAGGGCTCCAATGATCGTAGGCGACTCTTAATCCCAACTGGACCATGGGCGTGGGAAGAAAGAAAGCGTGTCCGCCCAAGGAAAATCCTGTATTCCAACCTGAACTGGATTCATCGGTAAATCTCGCAAAGCCACCGTCAACACCGACACGTAAATGTTGGGCGCCGGCCGCGCAGGCGAGCCCGGAAATCAAAAACGCTATTGCAACGTTCTTAACAATCATGCTGATTTTGGATGTTTTCATAAATCACTCCTTTATTTGAAAATTGGGAAACAATAAATAAAAAGCAATTCGGATGCCATGAGCCCTGATTGCCATTCCCAAAAACGAAATGGCAATGGCATTGTAATTGCGCTCTTATAAAATGTACCATCACATTTCACACTCAACAAGGGAGGTATTACCATGTCGCTCATTTCAATCCTCATCTCTCTCGTCATAATCGGTGTCGTGCTGTGGCTCATTAACACATACATTCCCATGGATGGGAAGATCAAGAAGATCCTGAATGTGGTGATTGTCATCATAGTGATCTTATGGCTTTTGAATGAGTTCGGAGTATTCGGCACCCGAACAGGTATGCATATGGGCGACTTTCATCTGAGGCGGTGAGCCCTGGGGTCTCGCGCAGTACTCTTTTGGTTGCTTGGGCAGTCGAACTGAAGGTGACAACTATGTTCAATGAAACGTCTCAGGTCATTAGCAAACTTATCGATGTTAAAGAATCAGTGGGAAAACTGTACAGGTTTTTCGGTTCAGTGCATCCCACGGATTCTGAGTTTTGGATGCAGCTTGCCAATGAGGAAGACAGGCACGCAAGCCTGTTGCGAAGCCATCAGGAACACATCGTAACTTCTCCAATGTTGCCTGATCGGCTTCTTGCATCCTCGGTAGAAACCCTCTATGAGATCAATTCCAGGAAAGAACAAATAATGCTGTCCGGTGTCAACCAAATCCCAACCCGTTTGGACTGCTTCACCACTGCAATTCAAATCGAACAATCGGCGAGCGAGATACATTCCCAAAATCAGATTGCAGCGGATGACACAATTGCATTCCAGGTCTTGCAGACCCTCTACGCTGACGACCGCGACCACGCCGATCGAATCAATGCATATATGACCCGTCGAGTTTCATTTTCGCGTTTCTGATCGCCACTCAGTCCGGCCCAAGATACCGTTCTTGTTTTACCCGTCAATCTATCATGGAAAAAAAACTTGGCCTCACCGCCAATCATCATTCTGTCAAATACTGATCTGGCTTTTCAGAATAATCTTTTCCGGTATCGATACAAGCATTCTCATATTTAGTAATCGTTTGCATGGAAAGAGAACCCGGAATCTTGGATTTTCTTCTTCCTTTCAGCCAGCAGGCAATCTGGCATACTTGTTGCGTCGGTATTACCTTTGTGGGGCTCCGATTGAACACATCGAGAAGAATCGGGTCAAACCTGGATACTCAGATGCTTTTCGTTTCCTTTAAGTCAACTAACGCCCAATGAACTATTGAAAGTATTGATTTTACGAAACGGGCGAGGAAGCCCGGAATTGAATTCTTCCACCTTAAGAAAGAGGGGTAACATGATTAAACTCAGTCCTGTTTCGATGATTGTTAGTGCGGTGGTTGTGCTCTGCGCCGGAGGGGTCCTGCTGGCTACGCAGATGAGCGAACGAATCGAATCATCCGCAAAAAACTCCTATACCTTCAAGACCTATTTGAAAGGTGATGACATCAAGGTTGACGCTTCGAAAGACGGTAGCGTCACGTTGACGGGAACCGTAGCGGAGTGGTCCCACCGGTCATTGGCAGAGGAGACTGTGCTCGGGCTCCCCGGCGTCATTCGCGTGGAAAACAAACTGGAAGTCACCGGCGGACACCCCGATGAGACTTCCGACACATGGATCGGCATGAAAATAAAGTTCGTGCTTATGTTCCACAAGAACGTGAGCGGCATGAAAACCGATGTTGACGTAAAAGACGGGATTGTCACCCTCCACGGTGAAGCGACAACCGAAGCTCAAAAAGAATTGACGACCGAATATGCCAAAGACGTGGACGGCGTCAAGAGCGTTAACAACGATATGACCGTTGACAAAACTAAGAAGTCAACCGTTGACAAAGTGGGCGAGTATGTTGATGACGCTTCCATCACCGCTCAGGTCAAAGTTGCGTTGTTGTTTCATCAATCGACCAGCGCCATCAAGACCAAGGTCGAGACAAAAAACGGCGTCGTCACGGTAAGCGGCATGGCAAAGAACAATGCGGAAAAAGATTTGGTAGGCAAGCTCGTCGACAACATTAAGGGCGTAAAAAGCTTGAAGAACAAGATGACGATCGAATAAACTAAAACGAAAGGACAATAATTATGCTTTACACACTTGCTGCGATTTTGGTAATATTGTGGATTCTTGGATTGGTTACTTCCTACACCCTTGGTGGTTTCATTCACGTTCTCCTGGTAATCGCCGTCATAGTCATCGTGGTCAG